>PJUK01000084.1_pt1 | contig 89123 bp, 86 predicted proteins | sample 1512211 | NCBI WGS metagenome assembly PJUK01 (sample SAMN08177668, study PRJNA422409) | Feces metagenome, whole genome shotgun sequencing project. | reverse complement strand
GGATATCTACCGACGTCAGTCCGCGCGAACGGCTGATGGATGGGTGTGTCCCGATCCCCAGCTCCCACTGAACACATTTCGGTGGGGGCTACAGAACCATACAAGGATGGGTGGAGCGCGAGATTTTCGGCCCAAGAAAGCAATCGCCCAGCGCGCGCAACCCATGCTGCCGCAATCGCTTGTTTTCCGGCGGATGGGAGGCACAATCGGCCCATGACCGCATGGGTTTCGCGCGCTGGGCAGCCGTGTTCTGGCTTAAGAACTCTCGCGCTGCACCCATCCTACTGGCTGGCGCCGGACCTGGAAACGTTTGTAGGATGGGTGGAGCGCGAGAATTTCGGCAGAAGAACGCCATTGCCCAGCGCGCGAAACCCATGCTGCCGCAATCGGTTGTTTTCCAGCCGATGCGAGGCACAATTGGCTCACGGCCGCATGGGTTTCGCGCGCTGGGCAGCCGTGTTCTGGCTTAAGAACTCTCGCGCTGCACCCATCCTACTGGCTGGCGCCGGACCCGGAAACGTTTGTAGGATGGGTGGAGCGCGAGAATTCCGGCAGAAGAACGCCATTGCCCAGCGCGCGAAACCCATGCTGCTGCAATCGGTTGTTTTCCAGCCGATGCGAGGCACAATCGGCTCATGGCCGCATGGGTTTCGCGCGCTGGGCAGCCGTGTTCTAGCTTAAGAACTCTCGCGCTCCACCCATCCTACGCGGGAACGCCCAGTAGCGCACGATCACCGCCAGCAGGAGGGCCAGGGCGACCCAGGATGCCCAGTGCCAGCCGCCCGTGCCGAGCAGGGCGGCCATCAGGCCGAACACGCTGAGCACGCCCAGCACGATCGGCCAGCCCCATACGAACAGGAAACCTCGGGTCGATTTGGTCATGCGGGCGTCCTGTCGGGGAGGGCGGCGGCCTGGTGTTTGCGCACGAGGTCGGCGATGCGCGCCTCGGTGGCGCGGCGGCGCGCCAGCCAGAGATAGAGGCCGCTGACCAGGACGATGATGGTGATGACGTCCAGCAGCGCCCAGATGATCTTCAAAGGCATGCCGGCGTAGTCGCCGAAGTGCAGCGGACGCGAGAGTTCCAGCGCGGTCAGGTACCAGGGCATGCGCGCCACGGTCGTCAGTTCGCCGGTCTTGCCGTCCACCAGGACGGGCGTGTTCAGGCGCGAGGTCAGCGGCGAGTCGCCGCGCATCCAGGCGATGTAGTGGTGGGGGCTGCCGAAGGCGTTGCCCGGGAAGGAGATGAAAGAGACTTCGCTGTCGGGCATGGCCTTGCGGGCCGTGTCGGCGGCGAGCTGGGCCGAGGCCAGTTCGGTGGGCACGCCCGCGCCCTTGTAGGGTTCCAGGATGCGCACCAGCTCGGTGGACTGCCACAGGCGGAAGAGCGGCGTGGACAGTTCGTTGATCACGCCCGTGACGCCCACCACGAAGGCCCACACCAGGGTCACGATGCCCAGCAGATTGTGCAGGTCCAGCCACTTCAGGCGGGTGGAGCGGCTGGCGCGCACCGTGCCGAATTCCAGCTTCTTCATGAAGGGGCCGTAGAGCACGACGCCGGAGACGATGGCCACGCAGAACAGCAGGCCCATGAAGCCCAGGAACAATTCGCCCGGCAGGCCGGCGAACAGATCCACGTGCAGGGCCAGCATGATGCCCATGAAGGAGAAGCGGTCCTGGGTGTAGGGCGGGCCGTCCAGCAGCACGTCGCCGGTGCGGCCGTCCATGCGCACGGCATGGCCGGACGCCTGGCCGTCGCCGGGCTTTTTCGCCATGCCCACGTAGACCTGGGGCTCGTCGGGATCGAAGTACAGGTAATCGACGACTTCGCCCGGATACATGGCGAGGGCGGTGCCGACCAGCTTGTCGAGGTGGGCGGGCGGGGTCGAGGCGGGCACGTCCGACAACGGTTTGCCGTCGTCCAGCCAGTGTTCGATCTCATGATGGAACACCAGGGGCAACCCGGTCAGACAGATGATGAGCAGGAAGATCGTGCAGACCAGGCTGGTCCATTTATGGACGAGATACCAGGTTTTGATGGTGGACGCGGCTGTCATGGAGCGGGCAGGGGCGATTCACGCGGCCCTTTAAGCCGCGAGTAGGGAAAGTCGGAACATTATCACGAATAATATCGATTCTCGTCACGTAATTTTTCCGAGAGAAATCGGATGGTCATGGGGACGGATCGAAAGCGGGTTAAAAGGAAGTATCGAGCATAGACACGGTGGTAGTTCCGCATCATGGAGCAGCGTTTTCTCAAAGTTCCGCGCAACGAGCATGGCCGCGATTTCGCGGTGGGCGACTTGCACGGCCATTTTTCCCGCCTGGAGGACAGCCTGGGCCAGTTGGGCTTCGAGCCCTCCCGGGATCGCCTGTTCTCGGTAGGCGACCTGGTGGACCGCGGCCCCGAGAGCGAGGCCGCGCTGGATTGGCTGGCCCGTCCCTGGTTTTATGCGGTGCAGGGCAACCACGAGGACTACGCGATCCGCCACGTGCGCACGGGGCGGGTGGACGTGGAGAACTGGCGCGGCTACGGCGGCGGCTGGTTCCTGGACCTGCCGCCGGAGCGGCAGCAAGTCTACGCCGAGGCGTTCGCCCGGTTGCCCATCGCCATCGAGGTCGAGACCTCGGCCGGCGCCGTGGGCCTCTTGCATGCGGATTGCCCGGTGCTGTTCTGGCCGCGGCTGGAATCCGCGCTGCAGGACCGCTACAGTCGCACCAGCGCGGCCTGCCAGTGGTCGCGCGAGCGCCTGCGGCAGATGGACAGGACCGGCATCCAGGGCGTGCGGGCGGTGGTGGCGGGCCATACCCCGGTCGCCGCGCCGCTGGTGCTGGGCAACGTGTACCACATCGACACCGAGGGCTGGCAGTCGGGCTACTTCACCTTCCTGGAGCTGGAATCGCTGCAGGCCTGGCCGCGAGAGGTCGTGACCGAAGCGTGAGGGAGCCCGCCTGCGCGGCGCGCCGCGCCAGCCGCTAGAGCGGCCGGGCGGGGACCGCGACGGCGCCGTTGACCGCGCCGGACTGCGCCGGCGCGTCGGCCTCGACGCGCGGCACGGGGATGGGCGGGAAGAACGGCGCGTTGCCGGCCGGCGCGCTGTCGGCGCGGGGCACCGGAATGGGCAGCGCCTGCGGCGTCTGCAGCGGCGCGTCGGGCGGCAGGGCGCCACCGGCGGGCGGCGTGGCCCCGTCCGAGGGCGGCACGAACCCGCCAGCGGGCGGCAGCGGCTTGACCGAGGTATCCACGCCGTCCGTCGAGCGGTTGTTGTTCAGGAAATCCGTCAGGGCGTCGCCCGAGGACAGGTCCAGCGAGGCCACGGCCTGGCCTGGCGGGAATTCCGCGAAATAGTATTCGCCGTTGTCCACCAGCAGCCCGTCGGGGCGGGGCGCGGGCTTGCTTTCGGGAATGCCCTTGAGCGCCGGCTGCATGTAGTCCAGCCAGGTGGTAAGGGCCAGGCCGCTGCCGAACTCGTTGGTGCCCAGCGAGCGCGGCTGGTCGAAGCCCATCCACACGGTGGTGGCCAGCGCGGGCGTGAACCCCGAGAACCAGACGTCCACGGCCTCGTTGGTGGTGCCGGTCTTGCCGCCCACGTCGTTGCGCTTGAGCACCTGGTGCGCCCGGGCGGCCGTGCCGTTGACGGTGACGCCGCGCAGGATGTCGTCCATGACCCAGGCGGTGCGCGGGTCGATGGCGCGGGCCTGCTCGTCGCCGGCCACGACGGGTTGCGTCTTCATCAGCACGTTGCCGGAACGGTCCGTGACGTGGTCCACGAGGTAGGGCGTGACGCGGTAGCCGCCATTGGCGAACACGCTGTAGGCGTTGACGACCTGCAAGGGCGTGGCGCCGCCCGCGCCCAGCGCCAGCGGCAGCACGGCCGGCCAGCGGGATTTATCGAAGCCGAAGCGGGTGAGGTAATCCTGCGCGTACTGCGGCGTGATGGCCTGCAGGATGCGGATCGACACCATGTTCTTGGAGCGCACCAGGCCCTGGCGCAGCGTCAGCATGGGCTCGTACTTGTTGCCGTCGTTCTTGGGCTGCCAGGCCTTGGATCCGGTCTGCTCGGCGGTCAGCATGAAGGGCTGGTCCGAGATCTGGGTGGCTGGCGTGAGGCCGCGCTCCAGCGCCGCCGCGTAGACGAAGGGCTTGATGTTGGAGCCCGGCTGGCGCCATGCCTGGGTGACGCGGTTGAAGCCGCCGCGGTTGTAGTCGAAGCCGCCGACCATGGCGCGGATGGCGCCGTCTTGCGGCGCCATGGACACCAGCGCGGCCTGCAGCGCCGGCATATTGATGATTTCCCAGTTGTCGCCGTTCTTGTGCAGGTAGACCACCGAGCCGCGGCGCAGGCGCTGGCCGTCGGCCGCCTTGGGATTGAGCGCGCGGGCGACGACCGCCAGGGCCTTTTTGTCGGAGATTGTGATGATGTCGCGCGCGCTGCGGGCCAGCGTCACTTCGGTGGGGCTGGCGGCCAGCACCACGGCGGTCAGCAGGTCTTCGCTGTCGGGCGTCTTTTCCTGCACGCCGTCCAGGATCTCGTCGAGCGCGGCCGGGTCCTTTTCGACGTCGGCGGGCAGGTCGATCTGGTCTTCGGGGCCGGGGTAGGGGGCGCGGCGCGTGTAGTCCAGCACGCCGTCGCGCACGGCGAGGTAGGCGGCTTCCTGGTCCTTGGAATCGATGGTGGTATAGACGTCGATGCCCTTGGAATAGGTTTCTTCCTGGAACACGCCGTACATCAACTGGCGGGCGAGTTCGGCGGGGTATTCGCCGTGGATGGCGAAGCCGCGCGCGCTCGTGCCGTCCGCGCCGCGGATGGTCAGGCGCTGCTTGAGGGCCTCGTCGGCCTGCTCGGGCGTGAGGTAGCCGAGCGTCTTCATGCGGCCCAGCACGTAGTGCTGGCGGATCTCGGCGCGCGGGAAGTTGGTGATGGGGTTGAAGCGCGAGGGGGCCTTGGGGATGCCGGCCAGCATGGCGGCTTCGGCCGGGGTCACCTCGGACAGGGGCTTGCCGAAATAGGTGCGCGAGGCGGCGGCGAAGCCGTAGGCGCGGTGGCCCAGGTAGATCTGGTTCATGTAGAGCTCCAGGATCTGGTCCTTGGAGAGCTCAGATTCGATCTTGAAGGTCAGCAGCAGTTCGTAGAGCTTGCGCGAATAGGTCTTTTCCGACGACAGGTAGAAGTTGCGCGCCACCTGCATGGTGATCGTGCTGCCGCCCTGGGTCTTGGACTGCTTGACGATGTTGGTCAGCACGGCGCGCGCCACGCCCATCCAGTCCACGCCGCCGTGGCTGTAGAAGCGGTCATCCTCGGCAGCCAGCACCGCCTGGCGCATCACGGGCGGGATTTCGTCGAAACGCAGCACGTTGCGGTGCTCTTCGCCGTATTCGCCGATCAGGACCTTGTCCGCCGTATAGATGCGCAGCGGCACCCGGGGGCGGTAGTCCGTCATGGCATGCAGGTCGGGCAGGCTGGGCCAGGCCAGGGCCAGCGCCAGGCCGAGCAGGACGGCGCCGCACACGCCGGCGCCGGCGGCGGCGATGCCCGTCTTGACGAGAAGTCGTTTCCAGGGGAAACCCGGTTTGCCGCCCGGGGTGGCGGGAGATTGCTGGGGGGAGCTCATTGCTGGCGATTCTAGGACAGAACGGTATAGACCGCCCACTGGGCAATAAGGTTTCGGTAACCAAACTTGTATGGCCTGCCGTGACAAACGGCAAGGCCGGTTGCCGCGGCGCGGGGGCTCAGCCCTTCGGGGCCGGCCGCAGGTAGCGCTGGGGCGGAGCGCCCAGGGCGCGGTGGAACATGGCCGAGAACGCGCTGGGGCTGCGATAGCCCAGCTCGGAGGCGATTCGCGCGATGGGCTCGCCCAGGGCCAGGCGGCAGACGGCGTCGGCCAGCCGCACCTGCTGGACCCACTGGCGGTAGTTCAAGCCCAGCTCGGCCTGGAACAGCCGGATGAGCGTGCGGGCGCTGGCGCCGACTTCGCTGCCCCAGTCCTCGATGCCCCGCTGCAGGCCGGGCCGGTCCAGGATCGCGGCGCAGATGGTCTGCAGGCGCCGGTCGCGCGGCCAGGGAATCTGGATGGGCGCGACGCGGGCGGCCGACAGCTCGGACAGGGCCAGGGCGGCGATCTGCTCGGCGCGGCCGCCCAGCGGATAGTCGATGGGTTCCGCGGTGAGCGCCAGGATCAGCTCGCGCAGCAGCCCGCTGACCTCGATCACCTGGCATTGCGGCCAGTAGCGCCCGGCGGCCTCGGCCTGGAGATAGAGCGAGCGCATGGAGACGGCGCCCACCATGTCCACGCCGTGCGGCACGCCCGCCGGCACCCAGAGCGCGCGCAGCGGGGGCAGGGCCCAGAAGCCGCTGGGGGTGGTGACGCGCATGATGCCCTCGACGGCGTAGATCAGCTGGGCGCGGGGGTGGGAATGGGTGCCCGTCTGGGTGCCGGCCGGGAATTCCTTGGCCATGGCCGTGACCACGCGCGGCCTGTCCTGGTAGTCCTGGGCATTGATGCTGCGGGCGGGGTCGAGCGGGGCGGGGCGAGCGGGCATGGGTGTCACTTCCGGCGTAAGGATGAGCAGGCCGCTAAAAGGCTGATGGGCCTATTTTGTCATTTATACGACGAAAATTGGCAGATCGGGCCGGCGCCGGATTCCTACACTGTCCACAGGTCCCGGCGCATGCGCCGGGCAGGCCATACTTTCCAACCCCAGAGACCATGACTCCCGCCCAGACTCCCGCCGCCGTCGCCGACGGCAGTACCGCCCCGCCCGCGCCCGCGGCGGCCGCCGCCTCGGATCCGTCCACCGCCTTCAAGGTGCTGGGGGCGATCAGCGTGGCGCACCTGATGAACGACATGATCCAGTCGATCCTGTTGGCCATCTACCCCATGCTGAAGGATTCCTTCAGCCTGTCGTTCGCGCAGATCGGGCTGATCACGCTGGTGTACCAGCTGGCGGCCTCGCTGCTGCAGCCGTTCATCGGGTTCTATACGGACCGCAACCCCAAGCCGTATTCGCTGCCGGTGGGCATGGGCTTTACCCTGGTGGGGCTGCTGATGCTGTCGGTCGCGCCGTCGTTCGGCTGGCTGCTGGCGGCGGCCGTGCTGGTGGGCACGGGCTCTTCGGTATTCCACCCGGAGTCGTCGCGCGTGGCGCGCATGGCCTCGGGCGGCCGCCACGGGCTGGCGCAGTCGCTCTTCCAGGTGGGCGGCAACGTGGGGTCGGCGCTGGGGCCGCTGCTGGCCGCGCTGTTCATCATCCCGCACGGCCAGCGCAGCGTGGCGTGGTTTTCGCTGGCGGCGCTGTTCGGCATCGTGGTGCTGACGGGCATCGGGCGCTGGTACAGCGCCAACCGCGTCCGGCTCAAGCCCAAGGCGCGGCGCGAAGGGGCGGGCAACGGCCTGTCGCGCCGGCAGGTGGGGATCGCCCTGGGCGTGCTGGGCGTGCTGGTGTTCTCCAAGTATTTCTACCTGGCCAGCCTGAACAGCTATTTCACGTTCTATCTGATCGACAAGTTCGCCTTGTCGGTGCGCGAGGCGCAGCTCTACCTGTTCCTGTTCCTGGCCGCCGTGGCGGTGGGCACGGTGGTGGGCGGCCCCGTCGGCGACCGCATCGGCCGCAAGATCGTGATCTGGGTGTCGATCCTGGGCGTGGCGCCTTTCACGCTGCTGCTGCCGTACGCGAACCTGTTCTGGACGGGCGCGCTGGTGGTGGTCATCGGCATGGTGCTCGCGTCGGCCTTCTCGGCCATCGTGGTCTACGCGCAGGAGCTGGTGCCGGGCAAGGTGGGCATGATCGCCGGCCTGTTCTTCGGCTTCGCCTTCGGCATGGGCGGCGTGGGCGCCGCCGCGCTGGGCAAGCTGGCGGACGCCACGAGCATCGGCTACGTGTACCAGGTGTGCGCCTATCTGCCCTTGCTGGGCGTGGTGGCGATCCTGCTGCCCAATGTCGAGAAGGCGCGCGCCTGAAATGCAGCGGGCGGGACCGCGGTCCCGCCCGTTCCGCCTCGGTTGCCTCAGCCTGCCTGCAAGGCGCTGAGGAAGGGGCTGCGGCTTTCGATCCCGGTGATTTCCCCTTCCGCGCCGTGATGGATCACGGCGCAGCGCGTGGACCGCAGGCGCGAGAGCTGCGCCGGCGTGAGGGCGAAGCTGAGCGCCAGGCGGCGGTCGCTCAGCGGCTTGATCGCCTTGCGGCGGTCCTTGCCGGAAAAGCGGCGGTGGTTGTAGATCGCCCAGGCCACCAGCACCACGGCGTTGGCCGCCGCCAGCAGGGCATAGCCGGACAGCGTGCGCATGGTGGGCACGAAGGCGGGCCAGGGCGACAGGCCGGGGCCCTGCGCCGCATCGGTCAGGATGGCGAGAATGCCCGCCCCGAACAGGTAGACGAAGGCGAACCAGCCGATGCCGGTCAGGACGAGGTCGAAAACATAGCCCGCGCGGGAGCGTTGCGTCGTGATGATCATGATGCGTCCGGTGATTTGATGCCCCGGTCCGGGCTGGTCCAGCGCGCGCGCTGGGCCTGCTTGCGGAGCATGACTTTGGGGAAGCTGACCAGGGTGGTGAACAGGCTCACCATCCAGAAGGCCAGCGGATACCAGATGACCCAGTACAGGGCCCGCGGCAGGCCGGGCTCGTAGCGGCGGTCGATCAGGATGCTGATGACGAATTGCAGCAGGCACACCACCGCCAGCATCATGCCGGTGAAGGCCGGGGGCATCAGGCTGGCGATGTGCATGTTGTTGGGCAGGCTGACCACCTGGCTGACGGCCCACAGCAGCACCGAGATGCCGAAGGCGAAGGCCCAGGCGGTGGACAGGCAGAATTCCGCCACCAGGGGCCACAGCCGGCGATGGCGCCAGCTCCAGATGGACCGCAGGTTCTTCAGGAACACCTCGGCGCCGCCCTGGGCCCAGCGCAGTCGCTGCTTCCACAGCCCGCGCAGGGTTTCGGGCATCAGGATCCAGCACAGGCCGCGCGGCTCGTAGAAGATCGACCAGTGGTCGCGCTGCAGCTTCCAGCTGATGTCGATGTCCTCGGTGATCATGTCCAGGCTCCAGTAGCCCACCCGGTCCAGCGCGGCGCGACGGAACGCGGCGACCACGCCGGACACGGTGAACACCTGCCCGTAGACGCGCTGGGTGCGCTTGATCAGCCCGATGATGGAGGAGAATTCCCCCACCTGGATCCGGCCGATCATGGTCGAGCGGGTGCGGATGCGCGGGTTGCCGGTGACCGCGCCCACGCGCGGATTATCGATCAGCGGCGCCACCAGGTAGGCGGCCGCGTCCGGGTCCAGCATCGCGTCGCCGTCGATGCAGACCAGGTATTCGCTGCGCGCCGCCAGCGCGCCCATGCGCAGCGCCATGGCCTTGCCCTGGTTCTGCGCCAGGTGGACCACGCGCAGCCGGTCATGGACGGACGCCATCCGGTCCAGCATGTCCGCCGTGCCGTCGGTGGAGCCGTCGTTGATGGCGATGACCTCGATATGCGGATAGTTCTGCGCCAGCGCGGCCAGCAGGGTCTCCTCGCCATGGTCCGCCTCGTTGAAGCAGGGCACCAGGATGGAGACCAGCGGGTTGCCCGCCAGCGTCGGCGGCTCGCGGTCCTTGCCCCATTTCCAGTGGCGCTCCCAATGCCACCAGAAGTAGAGGCCGCCCGTCATCCACATGCCGGACATGAACAGGGGGTAGAAGAACACGAAGCCCAGCAGCGCCTCGCCGGTCAGCATCAGGGTGAAGCCGAAGGGCGCGCCGAGCACCGCGAGAAGAATAATCAGGGCGATCAGTCGGTCTATCATCGGATGGGATACCAGGCTTCGGAAATGGCGGGCCGGATGCCTTGCAGCCGGGGCTGGTCTTGCGAGAAATCGTCGGGGTAATAGCCGAAGCTGCGGGCGCCGCGCAGTTGCAGCCGCGCCATCCAGCCGGCGAGCACGTCCGTGTCGATGGGGGTGGACTCGGGGCGGCCGGGGCCGGTGCGCCAATCGCGCGCCTGCAGTTCGAACACGGTCTTGTCGAGCGCGCCGGGGCGCCGCGCGACGGCGTCGACCAACCGGTCCAGCCAGGCATGCTCGCGGGCTTCGGGCACGTTTTCCATGCGCGGCATCGCCATGGGCGCGGTCCAGTCGTAGGCGCCCAGGAAGTCGTCCAGGTTCTGCGCGAACCAGGCTTCGCTGGCGGGATTCAGGATGGGCTCGGCGAAGATATTGCGGGCCGTCAGGATCTTCGGTCCGCGCACCGCGCGCACGCGCTCGGCGAGTTCGGCCGTGAAGTCGACCAGGGCGCGGCTTTTCAGGCGCGTCCAGCGCTGCATGGTGTCCGGGTCCGCGCGCAGTTCGGCGATCGAGCCGGGCAGGCCGGCCTGGCGGTAGGCCGCCAGCGCGCCGGGGCTGGCGTCTTCGAAGTCGCCGAGCACGGCGTCGTCATGGAACAGCACGCCGTCGAACAGGGTGTAGCGCGCCAGGTCTTCGTACAGGTCGCCGATGCGCTGTCGCGCGACCGGATCGAACGGCGAAAGGCGGCGGTACTGGTCGGCGTCCGGCGCCGGCGCGGCCTCGGGATGCGCCGGGTCCCAGCGGGTGACGCGGGCGATGGAGGGATCCAGGTCGACCGCCAGCACCGGCATCCAGGCATAGACGTTCACGTGCGCCCGGTTCTTCAGCTGCCAGGCGACCCGGTTGAACAGGTCGGCGCGCATGGGCAGCCAGCGATTGGGGAAGTACACGGACCGGACCAGTCCGTCGGCCTCGGGATCCGCGAACGCCTGCAGGAAGACCGTGTTGATCTGCATGTCCACGACGCGCTGCACCAGCTCGCCGAGGTTGCGGTCGGCCTGGGCGGGGTCCGGATCGTAGAGGTAGTCCAGGTCCACGTGGGCCACGCGCATCATGGGCACGGACTCGATGCCGCCGATGCTGTCGGCGAAAGACCGCAGCGTCGGGTCATTGGACAGCAGCAGGCGTGGCGTCGACATCAGGCGCGAGACCCGGCTCGGGCCGTCTTCCAGCGTCAGGGCGAGGCGGTAGCCGTGCTCGCCGGCGATCTTCAGCGTGGAGCCGCCCTCCGCGCCGTAGGGCCAGACCCATACGCGCGGCGCCTTGCCGGTGACGCGGCGGATCTTGTCGGTGATGGCGGCGACGTCCCGCCCCATGCGGGCCTGGAACTGCGCTTCCGTTTCGTACTGGCGGTTGCGGCTGTCGTAGGCGCGGATGGCGGCGGCCGGTTCGGTGTTGCCCTGCGGATTGGCCAGGGCGCCATAGTGCGAGGCGTCCGTGTGCGCGGCGATCTCCACCAGGCCCGAGCGCGAGATCTCGCGGATCTCGTTCCAGTCGAGGAAGCGGTCGCGCGGCTGCGGGCTGCCGCCGAAATCCACCTGCCGGTTCGCCGGCGTGTCCATCCACATGCCGACCGGCGCCAGCAGGGCAGGCCAGCGGTAGGCCTTCAGGATGGGCAGGACGCGGGTATAGAAGCTGCGGTAGCCGTCGTCGAAACTGAGCAGCACGGCGCGGTCGGGCAGGGGCTTGCCGCCGTCGCCGGCTTCCAGGATCTGGTCCACGGACACGGCCTGGTAGCCGTTCTCGCGCAGCCAGGCCAGTTGCTCGACGAGGCGGTCGGTGCGCACGCTGAGGAAGCCCTGGTCGGGGTCTTCGTCTTCGACGTCGTGGTAGGCCAGGGCCAGGAACTGGCCGGATACCCAGGGCTGGTCGACCGGCGCGACGGCGCGCTCGGACGGCGGGGTATAGACGGGAATGTCCTTGGCGCAGGCGGTCAGTACCAGGATGACCAGCAACAGCAGGCCGGCCAGAAGGACGCGGGTATGGGTTCTAAGCATGGAAGGCGGTCTCAGAAGCGGTAGGCAAGGTCGAACACGATGCGCAGTTCGCGCTCGCGGTCGCCGTCGTACGGGCGGCTGATGCCGGTGATCATCGCGCCCATGTCGAGGACGTCGTTGGCGCGATAGCGCTGGCCGTAGCCCAGCGCGAACACGCCGCCGGTGCCGTGGTCCTGCTGCGTGTAGGTGCCCGCGCCGACGGTGCCGATCTGCTCCCAGGCGGTTTCGTAGCGGCGATACAGGGTATGGGTCAGCCGCAGGCCGGGCAGCAGCATGAGGTCCGAGCGCGGGTTGAAATAGGGCACGTCGCTGCCGCCGCTGTTGCGTTGCGTGGAGATGTCGAATTCCAGGTCGGCCTTCAGGTGCGGCGCGGTGTAGACGCGCTCGCGTCCGTTCAGGCCGAGGGACCAGCGGTCGTTGCCGTCGCTGAAATGCGAAGGCGACAGGGCCAGCGTCCATTCGCGGCGCTCGTTGGCGCGCCAGCGCACGAAGCCGGACAGGCTGTTGGACGAGACCCCGCTGGCCAGGGCGCGCAGCGGCGTCTCGCGCGACATCCATTCGGCCGAGCCGCCCACCTGCCAGTGGTCATCCACATCGTAGGCGGCGGTCAGGCGCAGCCCGGGCTTCACGCCATGGCCATAGTCGTGGGTGGAGACTTCGCCCTCGACGGTCAGGTCGCGGCCGCGCCATTCCATGCCGGTGCGCACCCAGCGGTAGTTGCCGCGGCCTTCCTCGAAGTCTCCCGCGGCGTAGCCGCCGCCGCCGAAGACGCGCCAGTTGTAGTCCAGCGGCTTCGAGTACACCACGGCGTCGATGCCGAAGTCGCCGCTGCCCGAGACCGGGCTGTCCGACGCCAGGCCGCGGTAGCCGGTGATCCGCAGCTCGGCCTTGTTGTGCACTTCCCAGAGCCGTGCGAGGCGGCGCGAGCTCAGGTTCTCGGGCGAGCGCGAGATCGTGTCCTGGCTCAAGGCCTCGGCCTGGCGCCATTCCTGCAGTTCGAGCGCGCCGAAGCCCTGGCCGTTCTCCACGCCCACGTTGCGCGGCGTCAGCGTCTCGGCCATTTTCAGCGAGCGTTCCGAGGCGCGGGGCAGGGAGCGCGCGCGGTAGGTCGCGGCAAGCTGGGCGAGCAGTGTGGAGTTGTTGGGCGCCTCGCGCACCATGTCTTCCAGGCTGCGCTGGGCGGTTTCGGCGTCGTCGGCCATCAGGCTGGCGGCCGCGTCGGTCTGCAGGCGTTCCAGCTTGAGGTCGTTGGGGATGCGGCTGGGCTGGCCCTTGGCGTAGACCCAGGCCGGATAGTCGTCGCGGGTGGAGGCCAGGGTGTCCGTGGCTTCGTCGAACGCTTCGGCCTCGGCCAGCGAGTAGTACAGGCCGGTTTCGTTGCTCAGGCGATCCACCGGATCGTCGTCGCGCAAGGCGCCGTCCGCGGCGACCTGGCGGTAGATGTCGCCGGCCTTCTCGGGCTCGCGCAGATACAGGTAGGCCGACGCCACGTCGTTCAGGGCGTAGCGGGGCACCTGCGCGCCCTCGGCCCGCAGCGCCTCGTATTCGCGCACCAGGTCCGCCATGCGCACGCGGGCATGCAGGGCGTGCAGGCGGTCGATGCGCGCGCGCAGCACGTCGTCGCGGGCCGCGTCGCCCAGGTCGCGCCAGGCGGGAATCAGCTCGTCATAGCGGACCAGCGCCCGGTCGGCGATGACGAAGCGCTCGGCTTCGTTGCGCGTGGGCATGGAGGCCAGTCGCACCTGCTGGGCCACGGCATCGGCTTCCAGGCGCCGCATCGACGCGGCGTCGAACAGGCCGGGATGCTCGTAGGCGCGCGCCAGCGCGACGTCGGCCATGCGGGCGCGTTGCAGCGCGCGGATGTATTCGCGCTGGACGTAGGGCGTGTCCGGCGCGATGTCTCGCGCCTGATCGGCTTGGTGCAGGGCGTCGAAGGGGCGGTTCTGGCGGGCGTGGACGTAGGCGAGCGCGAGGCGGGCGTCGACGTTGCGCGGCTGGCGCGCGACCCACCGTTCGCCGGCGGCCAGCGCGGGCTGGGCCTGGCCGGCGTCGGCCAGCGTCATGATTTCGCCGGCCTGGAAGGCGGGCAGGCCGGGGTGCAGGCGCAGGCCCGCCCGGTACGCGGCCAGCGCCTCGGGCCAGCGCTGAAGGTCCCGGTAGGCGCGCGCGGCGGCCAGTTGCACCTCGGCGGGAGGCGTGGCGCCGGCGGGCAGCATTTCGTAGGCGGCGGCCGCCTCGGCGGGCCGGCCGGCCCAGCCGGCGATCACGATACGGTCCTGGATGGCGCGCTGCCCGGCGGCCGGGCCCTGTTCGCGCAGCATGGCGAGCGCGGGCTCGTATTCGCCGGCGCGAGCCCGGGCAATCAGGCTGTCGTAGTCAGGGGACGGGCTGGACAGGGCCAGGGCCGGCGCCAGCGCGGCGCAGGCGGCCAGCAGGCTCAAGCCTGTCCCGGCGCGGGGGGATGGCGGCCGGCTGGCGGCGCGCCGCGTTGCCCGCCGGTCGGCGGCGGTCCCTGAGGGTCTTCCTTTGCATGGCATCTGTAGTACTTCCGCAGTTGCGACTAAGGGCGTTCGCAACCCCCGCCGCATGCGCGCCGCGCCCGGCAAAGACGGCCGGGCGCGGCGCGGGCGCACAGCGCCGGCGACGGAGGTGGAAACATGGGTTCTGATTGCGCGGCGCCCGCTTCGGGGACCTTCGCACTCGCGCAACGGGAGTGCATGGCTAGTACGCGCCACGCCCGTGGGGCGTGGTCGCGGCGCTCTGGCGGCGCCGTCGACAGGGATGGACTTTAGGTGGTTTTAGAAGATTTAACTGTCAATTACTGCAAAGGATGAGCTTGCAAGGCCGGCCTTGGCGTATTCTTCGTCGCTCATGCCGCGCGCATCTCGCGCGGGCGGCGGAGATTCAGGATGGACGGGCAGGCGAGGACCGGCAGCCCTGTGCGCATGCGCGTCCATTCGCCGTTGAGGTAACAAAAAGCATCAATAATGCTGAGGTGTAACGCGTTCCGCGGTGCGGACCCCAGGACAACGGCAATTCCGAAAGGCGGCGGGCGCCCCTAAAGCGCGAGCCGGCAAGAAACATGACGACTTCCTTATTCTTCCTGATGTGGGGCCTGGCGACGGCACTGGCATTGCCATTGCTCGTGCCATTCCGCGCAAGCGAGGTGGGAGGCATCAGGGCCTTCATGGCCGCCAATGCGCTGGCCGTGCTGTCCCTGCTGGTCTACGCGGCCGCCGGGATCGTGCCGCCGGGCGTCTACGTGATCGTGTCGAACGCCGCGTGGGTGGCCGCGCTCAGCCTGGTGTACGTCGGCGTGCGGCAGTTCTTCGGCCTGAGTCCGCACATGCTGCGCGCGGCCGGCGTGGGCCTGCTCTGCATCCTGGCGTTCGCGCTGATGCTCTACGGCGAGGACGACCAGCGCGGGCGCATCCTGCTGTTCTCCACCTTTACCTGCCTGGGCGCGCTGGCCACGGGCCGGGTGATCTTCCGCCAGCGGCGGCGGCTCAAGACCCGCGGCGTGATGCTCTACCTGATGCTGGCGATTTTCGGGCTGGCGACGCTGCACGCGCTGCGGCTGGCGGTCTATACCGTGGGCGGGCAGGCGCCGGCGTCGATGCTGGATCCTTCTCCGTGGGCCTTGTTCTTCATCGTTTGCGGGGCGGTCACGGTGCCCGCGCTGTTCCTGGCGCTGCTGCTGCTGGTGCAGACCAGCCTGTCCGAACAGATGCAGGCCGCGCTGACCTTCGACAGTCTGACCCGCGCCTATTCGCGGCGCAGCATCCTGGACGAGCTCGAACGCGAATTGCAGCGCTGCCGGCGCGTCGGCGGGAAGCTGGCCGTGCTGCTGCTGGACATCGACCACTTCAAGTCCATCAACGACCGTTACGGCCACGCGGGCGGCGATACCGCGCTGCGCCACTACGCGCAGGTCGTGCAGCGGGCGGTGCGCGCCACCGATCGCTTCGGCCGGCTGGGCGGCGAGGAATTCGTGCTGCTGATGTACGACTGCGACCCCGCCCGCGCGCTGGTGCAGGCGCAGCGGGTCTGCGACGCCTTGCGCGACGCGCCGCTGCAGCTGCAGGGCGCCGAGGTTCCGATGACCACCAGCGGCGGCCTGGCCTTGTTCCAGCGGGGCGATACCGCCGACGGCATCCTGGTGCGCGCCGACGCGGCGCTCTACCGCGCCAAGCAGCAGGGCCGCGACCGGGTGGAAATGGCTTCGATCGGCCGCGCCCCGGGCCGCGCGCCGCAGCCCGATAATCCGGCCGACGTCGCGGCCGATGGGATTGCGGCGGCGCTTGCCGCCGGGGTTGACGATGTGATCGCCGATGGGGCGGCCGATGCGCCGGCCGCCCGCCAGGGGGCGGCGTCTACGGCTTGAGGTGTTCCGTCAGGAACTTCTCCATGGCCTCGTAGAACTCGAACTTGTTCTCGTCGTTGTGGAAGCCGTGGCCTTCGTTGTCCTTGACCATGTATTCCACCTCGACCCCGCGCGCGCGCAGCGCCTGGACCATCTGGTCGCTCTCGTCCTTGTTGACGCGCGGATCCTTGGCGCCCTGCGCCACGAACAGCGGCGTCTTGATCCTGTCGGCATGCAGGGCGGGCGAGGTTGCGGCGAGGCGTTCGCGATCGCGCTCGGGGTCGCCCACCATGTCCTGCATCTTGGCCAGCATGGGCTTCCAGTACGGCGGAATGGACTTCATGAACGTGAACAGATTGGACACGCCCACGTAATCGACCGCGGCCGCGTAGAGGTCCGGCGTGAACGCGACGCCGGCCAGCGTGGCGTAGCCGCCGTAGCTCGCGCCGTAGATGCCGATGCGCTTGGGGTCGGCGATGCCTTGCGCCACCAGCCACTGGACGCCGTCCGTGATGTCGTCCTGCATCTTCAGGCCCCATTGGCCGAAGCTGGCTTCCCAGAAGGCGCGGCCGTAGCCGGTGGAACCGCGGAAATTCATCTGCAGCACGCAGAAGCCGCGGTTGGCCAGGAACTGTACTTCCGGGTTGTAGCCCCAGCCGTCGCGCGCCCACGGGCCGCCGTGCGGGTTCACGATGCAAGGCAGGTTCTTGGGATCGCGGCCGGCGGGCAGCGTCAGGTAGCCGTGGACGGTCAGGCCGTCGCGCGTCTGGTAGCTGATGGGCTGCACGCGCGACATGTCCGCTTCGGGGATCGCCGGGTTGATGTCGGCCAGCTTGGTCAGGGTATCGGCGGCGGCATCGTAGATGTAGCGCGAACCCGGGGTGCGGTCGTTGTAGGCGGCGACGATGAATTTGTTTTCATCGCGGTTGGAGCCCTGGATCGCGAATTCGTAGCCCGTTAGCTTGGCCGACAGTTTCTTGAAGAGCGTCTCGGTCTCGGCGTCGAAAAAGCGGTATTGCGGCTTGTCGGTCTGGTAGGCGGCCAGCGTCAGCACGCGGCGCTTGCGCGAATAGGCCGCGGCGTCGAGGTCTACCGTGTCGGGGGTGAAGATGGCTTCTTCGACGTCGGGCGCGGCCGGGTCGATGACCACCAGGGCCAGCTTGTCGCGGCCGCGGTTGGAGAGGGCGTAGAACTTCTTGTCGTCGAAGGTGAAGAACGCCGGGCTTACGCTGGTGCGGTAGTCGGTGGTGATCAGCGCGCGGAACTCGGAGGCTTCGTCGTCGCGGTAGAGCAGGGTGGTGTTCAGCCCGTCGCTGGCGACCGCCGCGCGCACTTTGCCGGCGTGGTCGGTCTGCCAGCCGACGATGTTGCCCGGGTTCTGCGCCACCAGCACGGCGGCGCCGGTATGCACGTTGACGCGGTAGACGTCGAAGACTTCCGGGTCGCGCTGGTTGTGGCTGATCAGGACGTGGTCGGGATCGTCTTCGAGGTCGTCCTCGATGCCGGCGCGCACGCCCTCGTAGGGCGTCAGGTCGGTGATCTTGCCGGTCTTGGCGTTGACGGCCAGCACGTGGAAGTTCTCGTCGCCGCCGAAGTCCTTCTGGTAGAGCACCACGTCGGCGCCCTTCCAGAAGAAGTTGCTGATGTCGCGCGCGGTTTCACTGGTCAGCTGGCGCGGATGCCCGACCGGGGTGCTGCCCTGCAGCGGCTGCACGTAGATGTTCATGCGGGCGGGGTTGCCGTCCACGCTGGTGGGCTGCATGAAGCCCAGCGTCTTGCCGTCGTCGGCGAGCCGGAAGAAGCCGCGTTCGGGGTTGCGGAAGAAATCCTTCAGGGGGTAGGCGCGGGGCGGCTGCGCGGCGCTGGCGCCCAGCGAGGCGCCGACGATGCTTGCGGCCAGGACGGTGCGCTTCAGGAATGAGAACAAGGGGGGACCTCCGAGGTTGCTGCGGCCGCGGGCAGGGCCGGCTGCCGGTTGGTCCACCGATAATGCCATAGCGGCGCCGGGGGTGTCGAACCGCCGGCGCGGAGCGCGCGCTACTGCGGCTCCAGCCCCGCCGCCTTGATGATCCCGGCGTATTTCGTCATCTCCGTGCCGATGAACGCCTTGAAGTCCGGGGGAGACTTGTACGAGATGGCCAGCCCCTGGCCTTCCAGCTTTTCCCGCACGTCGGCGGCCTGCAGCGCCTGGGCCACGTCGGCGGAGATCCGGTCCACCAGGGCGGGCGGCATGCCGGCGGGGCCGAACAGGCCGAACCAGTTGGAAATGTCGAAATCGTCCAGGCCGACTTCCCGGGCGGTGGGCGTCTTCGGCAGGATGTCCTGGCGCCGCGGTCCGGCCACGAACAGGGGGTGCAGCTTGCCGGACTGGATGTGGCTGATGATGGCCGGCGCGGTGGCGAAGAAAATATCGATCTGGCCGCCCACCAGGTCGGCCACGGCCAGCCCCGTGCCGCGATACGGCACGTGCATCAGGTTCATGCCCGAGCGCACGCGCAGCAGTTCGCCCGCCAGGTGCTGCTGGCCGCCCGTGCCCGGAGATCCGAAGACGATCGAGGCCTGGGCCGCCTTGCGCTTCATCTCGTCGTAGCTGTCGACCGGCAGCTTGGGGCCGCTTACCAGGATCAGCGGCGCATCGGCGACGAGGGCGATGGGCTGCAGATCCTTCATGGGGTCGTAGCGCATCTGCTTGTAGACGAGCTTGTTGATGGACACCTCCGGCGTATAGGCCAGCAGCAGGGTGTAGCCGTCGGGCTTGGCGTTCACCACCTGCTCGGCCCCGATCATGCCGCTGGCGCCGGACCGGTTCTCGACGATGACCTGCTGGCCCCACTTGGCCGTCAGCTTCGCGCCCAGGACCCGGGCGATCACGTCGGTCGCGCCGCCGGGCGTATAGGCCACGATCAGGCGCACCGGCTTGTCCGGAAACGACTGGGCCTGGGCGAACAGGGGAAGGCAGGCGGCGGCCAGCATTCCGGCGATTTTCATTCCGATACGAAGCATGCGATGACTCCTGGCGATGGAAGAGGGGAAATCAGGCGCGCTGGATGAGCAGCAGCGCATGGCCCGGACGGTCCCGGCGGGCCCAGGCCTCCTCGCCCTCCAGCGCCTCCTGGGCGAGCAGGTCGATGACGCGCTTGCGGGGCGTGGCCGAGGCGTGGCCGCGCAGCGCGGAGGCCGGGCCGTAGGCGAGTTCGTACTCCTGGCCGCCGGCGCGGAAGCGGCAGAGGCGGGAATCGGCCGGGCCGTCGATCCGCTCGACCGAGGCCGGACCCGGCTCGTTGAACACGGCGTTGAGCGCGGCCAGGGCCAGCCCGGCGGGCCGCGGGTCGTAGCGGCGGTTGATCAAGCCGTTGCGCGGGAAGTAGCCGCGGTCCACGTCCATGAAGGTGTCGAAGGAATAGGTCACCGCGTCCGAGGCGCGGGAGGCCAGGAAGGCTTCGGCGACCAGGGCGGCGATGGCGGCGTCGTCCGCGTTCGCCGAGGCCAGGCGGTCGGCCAGCTTCACGCCCACGTTCACCGTCATGCCCCACGCGCGGGCGCGCTGCGCCAGTTCCCCATGCGCGGCGATGAGGTCCGATCCCCAGTCCAGGCGGACGGTGATGCCGTCGATGTGCCCTTGTTCCAGGTGCGCGGCCAGGGCGGGTTGCGCCGCCTCCAGTTCGGCGGCGCGCAGCCCGGTGTTGACGAAATGGCTGTAGTGCTTGCCGTCGAAGTGCGCGTCGTCTTCGCCGGTGCGGATCTTGCCGTAGATGAGGCGGGCGGCGGTGTGGCCGCGCAGCCGCGAGAGCGCGGGCCCGGCGTCGTGCAGCGCCTGCGCGTTCAGGTTGATCTCGATGGCGGCGATGGCGATGCCGTGTTCGCGCGCCCGGTCCAGCAAGCCGGTGTCGGGGATGCCGAGCGAGGTCAGGATGAAGCGATGCCCCACGTCGGTCATGAGGCGGGCCCGGCGCAGGGTCTGCTCGTTGTGCAGGTCCTGCGTGGGAATCTTGAGCGTGCGCAGCCCCATTTCCCACATGGCCATGAGCGGGTAGTCGTTGCGGGCGAGCTTGCGGCCGAATTCCTGGACGCCGCCGGTGCAGGGGATCTCGACGATTTCGGCCCAGGGGTGCCGCAATTCGACCGCGAGGCCTTCGCTGGCGGCGGTCTTGGTGTGGACGGTGGGCAAGGTCCGGGCCGGGGCTTCGCCGCCGGTTTCGCCGCGCATGGCGCCGTGCGTGCGGATCAGCTTGGCCACATGCCCGCGCTCGTGCACGTCGACGATGAAGTAGCCGAATTTCTCGACGTCGCCACGGCCGAATTCGTCGGCCGGCGGCACGCGGTAGAACTCGGAGTAGTCATGGCGCAGGAAGGCGGTGGAGGGCAGCATGTACATCTCCGCGCCGCCGATGACGTCGTACCAGAAGTTGTGGACGTGGCCGGCGAAGACGGCCTCCACCTTGGGATTCTCCAGGCGCGACAGCAGCCAGCCGCGGCCGGGCTCGTCGATGTTGTCGTAGGAGCCGCGCTCCCGCGCGTCATGCAGGTAGGGCGGGTAGTGCAGCGAGACGAACACGCGGCCGCCGGCGCCGGCCAGCTGCTCGTCGATCCAGGCGCGCTGCGCGTCGTCCGCCGCCAGCCCGGAATTGAACAGCAGCGCGTTGACGAAGAGGAAGCGGACCTCGCCGTGGTCCACCGCATAGTAGTCCGCGCCGAAGACTTCGCGGTACTTGTCCAGGTAGCTGTCGCAGACGATGTCGGCCGGCATCCAGTCGATGCGCTTGTCGCCCACGTCGTGGTTGCCGGGGACGAGGTGCAGCGGAATGTCGATCTGGCTCGCGATGGCCTTGAAGCGGCGCGCCGCCTCGTCGAAGGAGGGCATGCCGGGCACCGGATGAACGATGTCGCCCAGGTGGATGGCGAACGCGGGGGCCGGATCCAGGCGGGCGATGTCGGCGAAGACGTGCCGGGCGCGGGCGTTGGCGCGCGCATTGGTGGCGAACGGCGAGGCGCAGGTGTCCTCGGATTCGTTGACGTGGGTGTCCGCGACGACGGCGAAGCTGAACAAGCGGGCGCCCTGCGGCTGCCTGGAAAACTGCGGTTCGGTCATGGCTGCTGCCTTTTCAATTTCAATAAATGGAATTCAAATCTAACTATCGAACGGACAGTTTGTATTTCGGCAGGCGATATACTGTCAATGCTCCGGAACCCTAGGTCGATATGCACTCGAAAACGCCGCTCAATTACGAACTCGAATCCCGCGCGTCGCTGGAAGCGCACCCGCGGTTCGCGTCCACGCTTTCCAACGGACTGGACGTGCTCAAGTGTTTTTCAGCGTCCGAGCCGCTGCTGGGCAACAAGGAGATTTCCGAAATGCTGGGCCTGACGCGCCCGACGGTGTCCAGGCTGACTTTCACGCTGGTGGGGCTGGGCTATCTGCGCCGCGACGAGCGCACCGGCAAGTACTCGCTGGGGCCCGCCGTGCTGACGCTGGGCTATCCCTTGCTCGTGCACCTGACGCTGCGCCAGCTGGCGGCGCACGACATGGTCGAACTGGCGCGCTATGCCAAGGGGCCGGTTTCCATGGCGATCCGGGACCGCCTGCAGGTGGTGTACGTGGAAACCGTCCAGGACGGCGCGTCCAACGCCTCGCGGCCGGATATCGGCTCGGCCCGCCCCTTGCTGCGCACGGCCACGGGACGGGCCCTGCTGTACGCCCAGACCGTCGAGGAGCGCGCGCTGATCTGCGGCCGGCTGGCCGAGGAATTTCCCGAGGAATGGGAGCGCTTCGCCCCGGCGCTGCAGCCCGCCTACGACGAGATCGACCAGCACGGCTTCTGCGTGGTCAGCAAGGACTGGCGCGCCGAGCTGTGCGGCATCGCCACCCCGATGCGCTACCGCTCCAACGACCTGCCGCTGGCCTTCAACGTGACCATCCCGGCCGACGGCCTGGACGAAAAGTACGTGTACGAAACCCTGGGCCCGCGCCTGAGAACCCTGGTCAAGAACCTGGAGTACCGCATCGGGATCCTGTAGGCGGCCCGGGGGCCGGTCGCGCCGGGCCGATATGCGGGATAATCGCGGGCACTGATCTGGAGATACACATGTACAGGAATCTGGTCGCGGCATCGGCGCTGGCCGTGGGTTTGGCGGGCTGCTCGATGGGCATTTCGCAGAACGGCTCGTCCCCGCGCAGCGAATTCAAGGCGCCGGTGGCTTTCGAAGACGCCTACGCGACGGCGATCCGGCAATCCCGCGATTGCCTGCGCAGCGCCGACGACGCCTACCGCGTGGTGGCGGACTTGAACGAAAGCGCGCGCTCGGGCGTGGTGCGCGTGCTGGCGCCCTACAGCGACACCGAGATGTCGCGCGTCGAACTGAAGGCCGCCGGCGCCAAGAGCACCGACGTGCGCGTCGCGATGTGGGGCAAGGGCACCTGGGACGCCGCCGCGATGCGCGCCATGCAGGATGCCGTCTATTACAGCCTGGTGTCGTGCAGCAGCTACATGCCGCTGGATCCGCGGCCCAAGGTCAAGCCCTCGCGCGACCTGCCGGACTGACCCGAGGCGCCGGGCGCGTCAATCGCCGCCCGGGCGGCGGCGGATGATCTTGAACGTGGCGGTGGCGCGCGCGACCAGTTCGCCGTCGGCGCGCCGCACGTCGCCCTCGCAGAAGGCGATGGAGGCGCCGCGGCGCAGGCAGCGCCCCTCGATGGTCAGGTCGCCCGTGCCGGGCGACAGGAACGACGTATTCATATCGATGGTGGCCATGCCTTCCAGGCCGTCGGCCGAGCCGCGCGCGGCCGCGCTGAGCGTGAAGTCCAGCACGCTCATCAGCGTGCCGCCGTGCACGTCGCCGCGGCTGTTGGTGAGGTCCTCCCGCCAGGGCAGGGTGGTGCGGGCATAGCCTTGCTCGATGTGTTCGGGCACCAGGCCGAGGAAATGCATGAAGGGAATGGTGAGGCCGAAGTAATCGGTCTGGGCAGTTGCGGATGCAGTCATGGAACCGTGAGGGACGGGAAGGGATAGCGGGTTGTCGCCGGTCATAATATATGCTTTTGCCTCGGGATTTCAGGGTGTCTGAGCCGCGCAAGATCGTGCATGTGGACATGGACGCGTTTTACGCGTCCGTGGAGCAGCGCGACAATCCGGAACTGCGGGGCAAGCCGGTGGTGGTGGCCTGGACCGGCCCGCGCTCGGTCGTCTGCGCCGCCTCGTACGAGGCGCGGCGCTTCGGCATCCATTCCGCCATGTCCGCGGCGCGGGCCGAACGGCTCTGTCCGCACGCGGTCTACGTGCCGCCGGACTTCAATCGCTACCGCGAGGTGTCGCGCCAGGTCCGGCAGATATTCGCCCGCCACACCGACCTGATCGAACCGCTCTCGCTGGACGAGGCCTACCTGGACGTCACCGTCAACAAATGCGGATTGCCGTCGGCCACCGAGGTGGCCCAGGTCATCCGTCACCAGATCCGCGAGGAAACCGGCCTGACCGCTTCCGCCGGGGTGGCGCCCAACAAGTTCCTGGCCAAGATCGCGTCGGACTGGAACAAGCCCGACGGCCTCTTCGTGGTGCGGCCCGGCAAGGTGCTGGCCTTCCTGCAGCCCTTGCCCGTGCGCAAGGTGCCCGGAGTGGGCAAGGTCACGCAGGCGCGCCTGGAGCAATTGGGCATCCATACGGTGGGCGACCTGGCCACGCACAGCGCGCAGGAACTGGAGCATTATTTCGGGCGCTACGGCCGCCGCCTGTACGAGCTGGCGCGCGGCATCGACGAGCGCGAGGTGCAGACCGACGCGCCCTTGCAGCAGGTCTCCGCCGAGACCACGTTTTCGCAGGATGTCCGCCTGGAGGCGCTGGGCGAAGCCATCGAGCGCATGGCGCAGAAAGTGTGGGACCAGTCGTTGAAGAAGGGCGCGCTGGGCCGCACCGTGGTGCTCAAGCTCAAGACCGACCGCTTCCGCATCCTGACGCGCAGCTAGACCAGCCCGAACCCGCCCGGCTCGGCGGCGGAGCTGGCCGCCGTGGCGCAACTGCTGTGCGAGCGCGTGGAACTGCCGCCGGAGACGCTTTACCGGCTGGCGGGGGTGGGGATGAGCAATTTCGCCGATCCGGTGGAGTTGTCGCGCCAGCCGGACCTGTTCGGCGGCGCCTTCTGACGCGCTGCCCGGGCCCGCGGCCCGGAACCTGACCGGCCCGCGCGCGGCGGGCCGGCCCGGCGATCGATCAGGCCAGGCGGGCCTTCACTTGCTGCGACAGCGCCGTCATGTCGGCGCGGCCGGCCAGCGACTGCTTGAGCAGGCCCATGACCTTGCCCATGGCGGGCGCGCCGGTCACGCCTTGCGCGGCCACTTCGGCCAGCGCGGCGTCGATGGCGGCCGACACCTCTTCCGGCGTGGCGGCCTGGGGCAGGAATTCCTGCAGCACCACCACTTCGGCCTTTTCCTGCTCGGCGGTTTCGGTGCGGCCGGCCTGTTCGAACGCGGCGATGGACTCGCGGCGCTGCTTGACCTGCTTTTCGATGATGGCGGTGATCTCGGCGTCGGTCAGGTCGCGGCGTTCGTCCACTTCCTTCTGCTTGACGGCGGCCAGCAGGAAACGCAGCGTGGCCAGGCGTTCGGCGGCCTTGGCGCGCATCGCTTCCTTGACGGAATCGGAGAGGCGGGTCTTGAGCGTAGCAGTGCTCATGGGTGAACCTTTGTGGTGTTGCGGCAAAGAAACAGTGTAAACCGGCGGCCTGCGGTTCGCCGCCGGGTGTTCGGCAGAGCGGTTGGCCCCGTCTCTACTTTACCTTGGCGAGATCACCGCGCAGCGCCACGCCCGCGACCATGGCGCCGGCATGGCACTCGTAATCCGTCTTGCTGCTGTATTCGTTCTTGCGATAGTAGCTAACGATGTTGGTGACCGCGTTCGCGCCTGCTTTCTTCGCCGCTTCGTGCAGCGCAATGACGGCGGATTGGGCCACCCACAGGCAAGCCTCTTCGTCTTTCTTCGCGAACGCATTGGTCTTGCGGTTGGTGACGACATTCGCTTCCAGCACCTTCCCCCTGGGTCCGGTGCCCGCCAGGTAGAAAGTGACGCTGCCGTCGATTTTTCCGGCCGCCTGCGCGGCTTCGATCGCCGGCTTCAGCGGCAGGTGGACAGTGCGATCCGCCGCGACGGCTTGCGTGGTGCAGGCGAGCGACAGAGCCAGGGTTCCAAACAGCTTGTTAGACATGTTCATGGCGGGGATTCCAATGGTGAAGCGGGGAAGAAGCGTGGGCATGCGACAACTCAGCGCCAGCGGCGGAAAATCAGCGACGTGTTGATCCCGCCGAAGGCGAAGTTGTTGTTCATGACGTATTCGTTGTTCATGCGGCGGCCTTCGCTGAGGTAGTCGAGTTCACCGCAGCGGGGGTCGACATTGCGCAGATTCAGCGTCGGAGCGTACCAGTCGCCGTTGAGCATTTCGATGCTGAACCACGACTCCAGCACGCCGCAAGCGCCCAGCGTGTGGCCCAGATAGCTTTTCTGCGAGCTGATCGGCATGCGGCTGCCGAACAGGCCGTGGGTCGCTTGCGTTTCGGCGATGTCGCCCTGTTCGGTGGCGGTGCCGTGGCCGTTTACGTAGCCGATGGCCTCGGGCGGAAGGCCGGCGTCCGCCAGCGCCATCTCCATCGCGATGCGCATGGTCTTCGCCTCCGGCCGCGTGATGTGCGTGCCGTCCGAATTGCTGCCGAATCCCACGACTTCCGCGTGGATGCGCGCGCCGCGCGCCAGCGCGTGGTCCAGAGATTCCAGGACCAGCATGCCTCCGCCTTCGCCGATCACCAGGCCGTCGCGGTCGCGGTCGTAGGGGCGGGGAGTGAGTTCGGGCGTGTCGTTTTTCTGGCTGGTCGCGTAGAGCGCGTCGAACACCAGGGCTTCGCTCGCGCAGAGTTCCTCCGAACCGCCCGCCAGCATCAGGTCCTGGCGTCCGTACCGGATTGCCTCGTAGGCGTAGCCGATGCCCTGGCTGCCCGAGGTGCAGGCGCTGGAGGTCGGGATGATGCGGCCCTTCAGTTCAAAGAAGATGCCCACATTGGCCGCGGTGGTATGGGGCATCATGCGGACGTAGGAGTTGGCGTTCAGGTCGTCGGTGACGCCGTTGAGCAGCATGTTGCCGAACGCGCGGATTTCCGCTGTGCTGCCCACTGAAGAGCCGCAGGCCACGCCCATGCGGCCATCGGCGATGGCGGGATCGCCCAGCAGCGCGGCGTCGGCCAGCGCCAGTTCCGCGGCCCGCACCGCCAGTTGCGACACGCGCCCCATGCTGCGCAGTTGCTTGCGGGTCCAGTGCGAGGGCACCTGGAAGTCCTCGATGGGGCCGGCCAGGCGGGTGTTCAGTTCCGCGTAGCGCGACCAGTCCGGCATGATCCGGATGGCGCTTCGGCCCGCCTCGAACGCCTGCCGCACGCTGGTCCAGTCGGACCCGAGCGCGCTGATGCCGGCCATGCCGGTGATCACGACCCGTTTCATCAGCACAGTCCTCCGTTGACGGCAATGACCTGGCGCGTGATGTAGGCCGCGCCCGCGGACATCAGGAAGACGACCGCGGCGGCCACTTCCTCGGGCCGCCCCATGCGTTGCGCGGGCACGGCCTTCAGGATTTCCTCGACCGGCACGTGCTCGTCGATCATGTCGGTATCGATCAGCCCGGGCGCCACGCAGTTCACGGTGATCTGGCGCTTGGCCAGTTCCACGGCCAGCGCCTTGGCGGCCCCGATGAGGCCGGCCTTGGACGCGCTGTAGTTGACCTGGCCGCGGTTGCCCACCAGGCCGGATACCGACGCCATGCAGACCACGCGGCCCGGCGCGCGGCGCCGGATCATGGGCATGGCCAGCGGGCTGAGCACGTTGTAGAAACCGTCCAGGTTGGTGCGCAGCACTGCGTCCCAGTCATCGCCGCTCAAGGCGGGGAACGCGCCGTCCCGCGTCAGGCCGGCATTGAGGACCACGCCGTAATAGGCGCCGTGCCCGTCGATGTCGGCCTGCAGCGCAGCCGCGCATTGCTGGCGGTCCGCCACGTCGAATTGCAGCACGCGCGCCTGCCGGCCTCGCGCCTGTATTTCGGCTTGCACGGCTTCGGCCTGGCCGCGTTGTTGGCGGCAGTGCAGCACCAGATCATGGCCGGCGTCGGCCAGGGCCAGCGCGATCGCGCGGCCGATGCCGCGGCTCGAACCGGTTACGAGGATGGGGGCAGCGCTCATTCGGGTGACTCTTCCTGGATAAAAGCGGCGGGGTCCTTGGGCTGGTAGACATTCAGCCTGGCCTGGGCCAGCAGGCGGGCTTCATCGTGCAATTCGCATTCGAAGACGCTCATGCCGCTGACGTCGACCAGCCCCCGGCGCACGTGGATGGTGAGGCGGGCGCCGGCAGGGATCGCGTCGGCGTGGCTTTCGTAGCGTCTCGTGCCAAGGAGGAAGCCCAGTTTGACGGGTTCGCCCGCCTGGCGGGCCTGGCAGCCGGCCCAGGCGCCCACGGCCTGGGCCATGAGTTCCATGCCCAGCCAGGGCGGCAGCGAGCCGTCGGGCAGAGAGTAGGGGCCGGGCCTGACGACGGCCAGCGCGCAGAGGCTGTCCGCATCATAGCTGCGGACCTGGTCGAGCAGGATCATGTCGCCGGCGTGCGGCAGCAGGCTGGCGATGGACCACGGGATCATGGCTGCGCTCCGAAGATCAGGCTGACGTTGTTGCCGCCGAATGCAAAGGAGTTGCTCATCGCCACGCGCGGCCGGCCCTGCGGGTAGCGGTGGGCCGCCGTGCTGAATTCCAGCGCCGGAAGCGCCGGATCGGGCACACCGTCCCAGACATGGGGCATCAACCGCCCGCCGGCATTGCCGGAGGACAGGGTCGCCCATGCCAGCGCCGCTTCCAGCGCGCCGGCGGCGCCCAGCGCGTGGCCGGTGAGCGCCTTGGTCGAGGAGCAGGGCACGCCCTGCGGGAAGACGGCGTGCATCGCGTGGCTTTCCATGGCGTCGTTGTGCGGCGTGCCGGTGCCGTGCAGGTTGACCCAGCCGATCTGGCCGGCCTCGATGCCGGCCGACTCCATGGCGGCGAGCATGGCCTGGCGCGCGCCGGCTCCGGTCGGCTCGGGCGCCGACATGTGCCAGGCGTCGGAACTGGCGCCGCCGCCGAGAAACGCCACGGAGCGGGCGTCGGCTCGTTCGCGCTCCATCAGGAACAGGACGCCGGCCTCTCCGATATTGATGCCGCGGCGGTTGGCCGAGAACGGCAGGCAGAGCGCGTCGTCCAGGGCGTCCAGCGTGGCGAAGCCATTGATGGTGAGCCGGCAGAGCGTGTCCGCGCCGCCGCAGACCACCGCGTCGCACAGGCCCAGCTCGAGCAGGCGGTGCGCGGACAGCAGCGCGCGGGCGCTGGAAGTGCAGGCCGTGGACAGGGTATAGGCCGGGCCGCGCGTTCCCAGCCAGTCCGCGAAGAACGCCGAGGGAGACGAGAGGGCCTGGCGGCGATAGTCGTAGTCTTCAGGCCAGGCGCCTTGCGCCGCCAGTTGGCGGAAGGCGGGCGCGTTGTCGTTTACGCCGGAGGTGCTGGTGCCCAGCACGACGGCAACGCGGCCGGGGCCATGCCGCGCCACGGCGCCGCGCAATTGCGGTTCGATCTGCAGCGCCGCGGCCAGCAGCAATTGATTGTTGCGGCTGCGGTGGTGCGCGGGCAGGGCTTCGCCAATGGGAGGCAGCGTTCCGGCATGGCCGCCCAGCGTCAGCGTGCGGCCCTGGACCCAGCCGGTTCGCGCGCGCATGCCGGAGGTGTCGCCGGCAAACGCCGCTTGCGCCACGGCGTCCATGCCCGAGCCCAGCGCGCACACGACGCCGGGCATGCCCAACCAGGTGTTCATGGCTGTTCCTTCAATGGCGAAATCCGCCAGGTAATGCCGTCGGCATCGACGACGGTGAACGTGTCGGCTTGCGCGGCTTGCGGCCATCGCACGGTCCAGCGCGGGCGGCCATGCTGCCGCAGTTCGCGCTCCGCCGCGCCGTCTTCCTGGGCGCGCGCGCGCCAGTTGCCCGCGCCGTAGGCGGCGTCCAGCTCCGCCTCCGGCGTCCAGGCGAATATCAGGGCGGCGAACAGGTCGCGGGCCTGGCTGTTCGGCCTGACGAATCCGTCATTGCGCCATCGGCCGTCCTGAAGCATCTGCCTGGCCTGGGGCACGCCCATGGGGTCGAACAGCGACCAGCGCAGGGCCGGGCCTTCGCGCTGCACCACCAGCAGCGTGTCCAGGGACGGCTGGCCGGCGGCCGCCTGCTCGACATGGAGCCGGCGCGGCAGCGAAAACGTCGCGTCGCGCCCGGGCACCGGCGGCGCGCCCGCGCAGCCCGCCAGCAAGGCCAGCAGCGCCGCCGCGGTCAGGGCGCGGCCGATCGCCAACAGGGAGCGGGGGATGGCTGCCATCGGAGGGATCACGCGGATGCCGGCTGCGCTTCGGCGCCGCGGCAGAGTTCGCTCAGTGTGCGCAGGCGGCGCTGCGGACTGGCGACAAAGGGATTGGTCCGGTCCCAGGCGTAGCCCGCCAGGATGGAACTGATCATACGGCGGATTTCCGGCTGCGCGTGTTCGTAGAAAACCACGTCCTGGAATTCGCCCGAGTACCAGCCCTGCACGTAGGCGCGGAATGTTTCCACCCCCACCATGAGCGGATCGGCGAACTCGGCCTGCCAGTCGACCTGGGCGCCGGTCAGTTGGCGGTGCAGCGCGTCGGCGGCCAGCTTGGACGAGCGCAGGGCGATGGTGACGCCGGAGGAAAACACGGGGTCCAGGAATTCCGCCGCGTTGCCCAGCAGCGCATAGCCGGGGCCGTGCAGCCGCTGCACGCTGGCCGAGTAGCCGCCGATCGTGTTGGCGGGGGTATCCCAGACCGCGTTCTTCAGGATGCGTTTCAGGTTCGGCGCGGCGTCCGCCATCGCGCGCAGCGTTGCCATCAGGTCCTCTCCGGGGCCGCCGAAGAGAGTCTCGCCGCCCACGACGCCGAACGAGCAGCGGCCATTGGAGAACGGGATCAGCCAATACCAGATGCCGCGTTGTTCGGGATGCACGCTGATCAGGATCTTCTCGCGGTCGAAGCCCGCGTCGTCGATGCGGTCCTCGATATGGGTGAAGATGGCTTTGCGCGGCGGCATCGAGGACGGGCGTTCGAGGTCGAGCAGGCGCGCCAGCACGCGCCCGTAGCCGCTGGCATCGAGGACGAAGCGGGCCTTGACCTGGTACGACGCGCCGTCCGCGCCGCGCACGTCGAGCAGCGGACCGTCGCCGCCGAAGTCGGCCGCGGTGACTTCCTGCAGATAGCGCACCTCCACGCCCTGGCGCGCCGCGTCGTCGGCCAGCACCTTGTCGAAGTGCGCGCGTTGCACCTGGAACGTGGTGCCGGGGCCGGGGGTGAACTTATCGCGGAAGTCGAAGTAGGTATAACGGTCTCCGCAGGCGAAGGCGGCGCCGTTCTTGACCTGGAAGCCGGCGGCCTGGACGGCCGGCAGCATCCCCGCTTCCTCCACGAATTCCAGGCAGTGGGCGAGGAGGCTCTCCCCGATGGAAAAGCGGGGGAACTGCTGGCGTTCCAGCATCAGGACGTCATGCCCCTGGCGTTTCAGCAGGGCGGCGGCAACCGCGCCGGCCGGGCCTGCCCCGATTACTACGACTTCCCGATGTTCCATATCCAATGTGTCCACATTCAGTGATTGACGGAGGAGTGCTGCCCGGCCTTCCGGGGCCGCCGGATCCATGGCGCCCACAGCAGCGAAAAGGCGACTCCGAGCGCCACCGCCAGTCCGAAATTGGCAAGGGCCGGCGTGCGGCTGAGGGCAAGGAGTCCGAAGGACAACAGCGTGGTGGCGGCGCTCAGCAGAATGCCGACGAGGCTGGCGGAAGCGCCCGCCACGCGTTCATACATGAAGATCGCATAGTCCACGCCGATGGCCGACACCAGCAGCAGGCCGAACAGGCTGAACAGCGTGAGCGGCTGGCCCAGGTAGCCGAGCGCGGCCAGGCTGCACGCGGTGGCCGCCACGGGCACGGCCAGGATGCGCCAGGCGGCCGCGCGGCCCAGGGTCGCGAGCAGCAGAGCGGCGGCAACCGCATAGGACAGCAGCTTGAGTTCGGCCGCCTCTATCCGGGTCGCCGCGAACATGCGGTTCAGTTCGCCGCTGCGGTCGACGAGCGTCACGCCAGGCACGGACCGGGCAATGGCGTCCAGCGCCGATGCGCTTCGCAGGCCCAGCAATGTCACCATGCCCGCGGCCTGCCCATCGTGCACGCCCAGCCACAACGAACGCCAGCGTTCAACCTGCTGGCCTTGCAGCGCCTGATCGATGGTGACCGCCGGCAGGGTGGCCATGGACCGCAGTTCCCGCTGCAAGGCTTCATAGGGGATGCCGAGACCGGTAATGGGTTCCCAGACTTCGGGTTGCGCGGCTCTGGCGGCCAGGCTCCGACCCAGCGCCCTCTGGTCGGCCATCGGCGATACCAACTGGCTGAGGGAGCTATAGGCGGCAAGGTCGCCGCGTTCGATCAGCGCGTCCAGCGCCAGGGACACCCGCGCCTGCCTGCGCAGCAGCTCGTCCGTGTCGGGCGCGCGCACCAGGAAGAACTGGCTGGTCGGCACGAAGCCCGTTATTTCGCCGATCTGCCTTGCCTGCTGCACCAACGGCGCGGGCAGGCTCAGCCATTGGCGCAGGTCGTCCTGGATGCCCAGCCTGGAAATGCCGCCCGCGGTGGCCGCGGCCAATGCCAGGGCGCCGAGCCATAGCGCTTTGCGATTTCCGGCAAGCTGCCCGCGTGCGCGCAGCGCGGCCTGCGCGAAGCGCAGCAGCGGCTGCCAGGGCCGGGGGCGCCAGTCCGCCATCCAGGCCGGAAGCTGGCACACGGTGCAGGCATAGGCGCCCAGCAGGCCCGCGGCCGAGAACACCGCTGTCTGCGTCAGCGCCGGGAACGGCGTGAAGGCCAGGGCGATGTATCCCACGAGACTGGCGGCGAGACTGATGGTGAGACCCGGCAAGACGCGCCGCAGCGCGGGCCAGGCCCGCCAGTCCTCCATGCCGTAGCGCTTGCCCAGCCAGTGCAGCGGGAAATCCACCGCCACGCCGATCAGGCTCGCGCCGATCACGAGCGTAAGCAGATGGATCGACCCGAATACCGCCACGCAGGCTACCGCGCCCGTCAACAGGCCGACGGCGACCGGCACGAAAGCCAGTAGGGCGCGGGCGCGCCGCAGCGCCAGCAGCAGGACCAGGACGATGCCTATCGTGGCGCCGGCGCCGATCCAGCCGCTTTCGGCCATGGCCTGGGTCCGTCCCGCGGCCGCGTACAAGGGGCCGCCGGCCACCAGCAGTTCGGCGCCCTCCGCGCCCAGGATCCGGCGATCCTGTTCCAGTTGCGCCGCGATGCGCTGGGGCGTGCCGGAGTCGAAGGCATTGTCCCGGGTTTCGGCGCGCACCAGTACCCAGCGCCTGCCCGCCTGTTCCGCCTGCAGGGTGCCGGTACGGATGTCGTACTGCACGGCGCCGCCGGGGTGCAGCGCCTGTTCGGCCCGGCGGGTGAGTCCCAGCCAGTCCTGGTCCGCGGGAACCAGCCCCGAAGATGAAAACGGATCCGACAATTCGCGCGCGCGGCGCCGCGCATAGGACGCGGGGTCTGTTTCGAGCTGGCGCCGGTCGGCGGCGGGCAACATGGCCAGGCGGCCCGCCGACAGCCGCGTGCGCAGGGCGGCCAGGTCGACTTCCAGTTCCATCTGCACGCTGGAGAACAGTCCGCTGTCCGTCCAGCGCTGCGCCAACTGGCGCGCGGGCGCGGTGGAGTCCGTGCCGGAGCGGCCCGCGACCAGCGCGATGATCTGGCGGGACAGCGGTTCCTGGATGCGGGCCTCGGCCAATTGGCGGGTGGCGTCGTTGCCGGCATGCGGCACCAGGTCCATCAGATTGGCGGACACAGGCCAGCCGTTGCGGCATTGCCACGCGCCGATGCACAGAATCAGCAGGAATCCCAGCTTGAACAGCCGGGGCAGCCACCGTTCAATCGGCGAACGCACGTTGCTCCTCGGCGGTCAGGGTCTGATCGGCTGTCGCGTCCGTCATCTGCAGCACGCTGCGGTCGCCCTGCGTTTCGCGCAGTTCGATGCGGTCGACCAGCGCCGAGCCGTCGATCTGGATGTTGTCGAAGATCTGGCGCAGAAGGGCGGATTTCGGTGTCAGCACCAATTGCCACGCGTCCGCTTCGCCGGTGAGCGCCAGATCGAAGTTCTCGCGCAGCCCGGTGGTATCGCCCGCCAGCACGGACAGGAACAGTTGGTTCTCGCGGCCCGCGCCCGAGCGCTGCGGCAGCGCCTCCCATTTTCCGCTTTCGTCGCGGCGGGAGATGCCGCCGCCATCGATGCGCAGGTCTTGCGCAATGGGGGTGCGCAGCAGCCACAGCAGACCTTTGCCAGCCGCCAGGGTGAAGTCGCCCCGGCTGGTCAGCGGCTGCGGCAGCGATCGCAGGAACTTCTGCTGCACGAAATGGCCCCGTACGACGGGCGCCGCGCGCAGTTGCTGCTGCAAATCGGCCAGGTCGAAGGCGCTGGCGTTCCAGGACAGGCAGGCCAGCATCAGCAAGGTGAACAGTCGCTTCATGCCGGCGTATCCCTCGATTGCAACTGGCGCTGCACGGCGTCTTTCAGCGCGGAAGGAGACGCCAGTTGCATTTCGCGGGTCCGCAGGCAGACCGCGACCTGTTCGGAGGTGGCCCGCGTCAGGCGCCGGCCGCTGTCGGCGTCCAGGATCAGATAATTGATCTTCAAGCGATGCTCCCATTCCACGAGTTCGGCGCGCACGACCAGGCGCTGGCCGAACTGCGCGGGTTGCGCGTAACGCAGATGCAGGTCGATCACCGGCCAGACATAGCCGCTGGCCCGCATGGCGTCGTAGTTGTAGCCCAGCGCGTCCAGCAGTTCGCAGCGGGCCTGTTCCAGATATTTCACATAGTGGCCGTGCCACACGACGTTGATCGAATCGACATCGAAGAAGGGCACCCGGATTTCGACTTCAGCGCCGATCACGCCTCGTTTACGCATCGTCTTTCCAGAAGGGGTAGAAGTTGAACCATTGCAGAGGCGCCAGGCGGCAGTGCGCGGCGAGGCGGTCGGCATAGCGCTGGGCCAGGCCGGCGATCCGCGCCTGACGGGTGGCGCGCGTCCATTCGATGCCGTCGGACAGGCGTTCCATGGCCACGCGGTAGCGCGAGCCGTGACGCGTGCAGAACAGCAGATTGACCGGGCAGCGCAGCAGGCCGGCGAGCAGCCAGGGCCCCTGGGGGAACAGGGCGGTGGCGCCAAGAAAATCCACGGGCGTGGTGCGATCGCCCTGCAACGGAACGCGGTCGCCGGCGATGGCCAGCCACTCGCCGCGGTCCAGCCGCTGCGCTAGGTCCAGCATGGCGGGCGCGTCCAGATCGCTGACCTGGATCATGCGCAGCGCGCCGCCGGCCTCGTCGAGCAGGCGGCTGAATTGGGCCGCGTGCTTGTCGTGGACCAGCACGTTGAGCTTCAGGGCGCCGGTCCGTTCCGCCAGCGCGCGGCAGATTTCGAGATTGCCCAGGTGCGAACCGACCAGGATCTGGCCGCGCCCCGTGCCCATCTGCCCGTGCAGGCCGTCGGGGTCGGCGATGTCCAGGCTGGCCATGGTGATCTTGCCTTGCCAGACGTCCAGTTTGTCCAGTATTGCATCGGCAAAAGCGAGGTACTGGCGGTAGACGGGCAGGTTGCGCGTCAGCGGAACAGGCATTTCGCCGGATTGCGCCAGCCGGCGCTGGTATTCGGCAATGGCCCGCCGCGCCCGGGCGCCGAAGACATAGAAATACAGGACGACCGCCCAGACCAGCGGCGCCACGAGCCGGCGGCCGAGGTTGCGCGCGGCCCAGGCGGTCATGCGCATAAGCACAAGGCTGCCGCGCTCGGGCTGATCCGCCCAGTGCCGCTCTATGACGCTCATGGCCGCGGCCCTTTCGCCAGCCGGCGCCACACAAGCGCGGGCGAGCGGGCAAGCATGCCGAAGAACAGGCGCGCGTGCATGCGGCTGATCAGCAGGTTGTCGCGCACCTTCTTGAAGTGCGAGATGCCGCCTTCCGGGTAGGCCACGCGCGTGGGCAGCCAGACCATGGCGACGCCGCGCCAATGCAGGCGTACCAGGATGGCGATGTCGAAATCCATGCGCTGGCCGACGTGGGTGCCGTCGATCACGGGCAGCGCCTGGGCCAGTGGGTAGACGCGGAACCCGCACATCGCATCGGGAATGTCGGCCGAGAGCGTATTGATCCAGACCCAGACGCGGGTTAGCCAGCGGCCGTACAGGCGGCTGCGCGGCACGTCGTCGCCGTATACCGGAAGGCCGCAGACGACGGCTTGCGGCCTGGCGCGCGAGGCCTCCACGAATGCCGCCGCGTCCGGCAGCGCATGCTGCCCATCGGCATCCACCTGCAGAGCGTGGGTATAACCCAGCTCGGCCGCGGCGCGCAGCCCGTCCTGCACCGCCGCCCCTTTGCCGCCATTCGCCCCGCGCCGCAGCAGATGCGTGCGAGGCAGCGCCGCCAGCGCGTCCAGGGCCGCGGCGCAGCCCGGCTCGGAGCCATCGTCCACCAGCACGCAGGGCAGGCCTTGCGCCGCGAGTTGCGCATGCACGGCGCCCACCGTGGCGCCGTGGTTGTAGACGGGGATGACTGCGCAGAGGCGGTGGGCGGTCATTGCAGGTCGCCTTCAACGATGCGGCCCGACGAGCAGGGCGCGCCGTCCAGGGTGAAGGCGAAATGCAGTTTTCGCTTCGAGGCGTCCCATTTCAGCGCCAGGGAGGCGATGTCGCCCGGACGAAGCAGCCGTTGGAACTTCAAGACTTCCATGCCGGCGAAACGCAGGCCGGGATGGAGGTCCCGTTGCGCCAGCGACATGGCCCAGCTAATTTGCGCCGCCCCGGGAACCACCGGGGCCGTGGGGAAGTGGCCGGCGAAATGGGCGAGATCGTAGGGGATTTCCAGCGTATAGCGACGCTCGTTGTCGGCTGCGCCGGGCAGTTCCACGGCCTGGGGCATCAGGGGCCGGGGGCCCGCCGCGGCCTCGAATTCGCGGCGGGGCAGCTTGCCTTGCGCGTTGCTGGGCAACTGCGGAAAGAAGCGCCAGGTGCGAGGGACGGCCAGCGATCCGAAGATCGCGCCCAGATGCGCGCGCAGTTCGCCGACCAGCGCTTTCCGGCCCTGGTTGCGCAGGGAGTGCAACCCCTTGGCCGATAACGCGACCAGCGCGGCGAGGCGCGGGGCGCCGGCAATCGCGCCCAGGCGTGCTTCCGTCACGTAAGGGTGCTGCGCCAGCGCCCGCTCCAGCATGGGCAGCGAGATGCGCTTCTCTTCGATCTTCACAATGCGGTCCAGGCGGCCGAGCAGCCGGAATCCGCCGGCGGCGAGTTCCGCTCCGTCCGCCGTTTGCTCCTCGGCGGCGTTGATCCAGGGGGATCGCACCCGCAGCGCGCCCTCGGCGTTCACGCTGACGGCGACGCCGGGCAGCGGCCGCCAGTCTTCCGCGCCCTGGCGCCAGGCGACGGCGCCCGTCTCCGAACTGCCATAGATCTCCGTGGGACGCAGGCCCAGTTCTTTTTCGATGTGGTCGGATACTTCGGACGGCAGTTCGCCACCCGAGGAATGGATGCGGGTCAGCCTGCCGCGCAATTCGCGCCAGTCCAGCCGCTGCCCCAGGCGCCGCAGCAGCGCGGGGCTGGCGATCCAGGTGAAGGAGGGGTGGCGCAGGCTGGCCCGCTGCAGGTCTTCGGGGTAGATGCGCTGGAGCCGGTCGAGCAGGCGTCCCGCGCACAGCGGCCACAGCACCCTGAAGGGCAGGCCGTACATATGCTGCGCCGATACGCTGCCCAGCACGGGCGTGCGCGCATCGGGCCATTGCTCTTGCAAGGCGCGGACTTCGTCCATCAGTTGCCGCCAGTTCTTGGCGATGTGCTTGGGTTCGCCGCTGGATCCCGAGGTGCACAGCACCAGTTCCAGCGAGGGATCCAGTTCGGCGGGCGCCAGCGGCGGCTGGCCATGAAGGCCGACCAGCCGCCGTTGGCGGTCCGCCGGCACCGGCAGGCTGGCATCGGTCAGCCAGGCATCCACCGTGGCGTCGAGAGCGGCGCAGGTGTGTGCCTGGGCATCGCCCGGGAGCACCGCCACCACGCCGGCGCGCCAGCAGGCAAGGAGCGCGGTCGCCATCAGCGCGGCGTCTTCGAACCAGAGCGCGACGCGGCGCAGCGGGCTTGCCCGCAACGCGCCGGCCGCCGAGAGGCAGGCATGTGCGAACTCGCCGCGCGTCAGGAGCGGTTCGTCAGCGACGGGAACATCGGCTTCCGCGGGCGACGCGGGCAGCAGGAGATGCGTCAGAGGAGTCCAGGCCATCATGGTTCAAGCCGCTTTGGCGGCCGCGGGACGCAGCAGCCATTCGCCGGCGATCAAGAGGCCCATCAGTCCATAGCTGACGGCGCCGTTGTAGGCCAGCCACCAGCTCCAGGGCGCCCATGCCGCCAGCGCCGCGGCCGTGGCGCCGTTCAAGGCGAAGAATACGCACCACACGCGCGTCACGTTGCGGGTGTAGCGCACGCCCTCGGGGGGCAGGCCGGGATGGCGCAGGCGGGCCAGTTGCTCGACCACCGGGCGTCCGGCCATCAGGCTGCCGCCGAAGATCGCCAGCATCATGCCATTGACCATCACGGGGTACCAGCGCAGCCAGGCTTCGGAATCCGTGACCGCCAGGATCAGGCAGAAGGTAATCGCCACGGCGGGCAACAGGCGCGAGCCGCGCTGAGCGGCGCTTGCGGTCAGGCCGCGCGCCAGCCACAGGAGCGCGAGCGGCAAAGCCACCCAGGCCGCGTTCACGCGCCCCAGCGTCGCATAGACGGCGAAGGGGTAAGCGATGCCGGCCAGGGCCAGGGCGGCGGCAACGCCTTGCTTCATGCGGCCGGGTCCTGCTTTTGCCACATGGCCTGCACTACGTCTTCGACGGTGCGCACCGTGCGGAAGTCGTTGGCGTCGAGTTTGCGGCCCGTCTGCCGGCGCACGTGGTCGATGAGGTCGATGGCGTCGATGCTGTCGATCTCCAGATCGGTATACAGGTTCGCCTCGGGCGTGATGCGTTCCGGCTCGATCTCGAACAGTTCGACCAGCGCGCCGCGCAGCGTATTGAAGATTTCCTCGCGGGTATGCATCGTGACTCCGTATGCGTTAATCGTGACGTTGCGCGGCGACGAAGGCCGCCAGCTTGGCGATGCTGGCGAAATGCTCGCGCATGTTCCTCGTTTCCGGATCGATGGTGATGCCATAGCGCTTTTGCAGCGCAAGGCCCAGCTCCAGGGCGTCCACGGAGTCCAGTCCCAGCCCGTCGCCGAACAGGTGGGCGTCGCGGTCGATGTCCTCGGGCGAGATGTCTTCCAGCCCCAGGGATTCGATGACGAGGGTCTTCAGTTCAAGTTCCAGTTGATTCATCCAGCTTGGACTCCGCATTCGCCGCCATGGGCGATGGTTTGTTCGTTGAAATGCCGGCCGGCGCGGTGCGCGCCAGTTCGGCTTCGAAATAGGCGTGCAGGTGATCGTTCATTCTGCGCCCTGCGATCGGCAGCGGGTGCGCATCGCGCCACGTGGAGGGATCGATGTCCTCTCCCACATGGATCACGTAGCGCATCCGGCACGCCGGAATCCGGTACCAGGGTTCGCCCTTGGTCAGGCTGCGCGGATTCATGCTGATCACCACGGGCGTCACGGCTCGCGCGCCGCGCAGCGCGATGGCGCAGGCGCCCCGGTGGAACCGGGGCAGTGTGTCTCGCGGCGTGCGGGTGCCTTCGGGAAAGACGATCAGGGTTTCGCCGTTGCGCAGCACGTCGGCGGCGCGGTCGAACATGTCGAAGCTTTCGTCGTTGGTAATGTAGCCCGCATTGGCGATCGGTCCGCGGGTGAAGGGATTCGTGGCCAGGCTGTGTTTGACTATGCAGTTGGCGTTCTTGACGTGGCCGACCAGAAAGACCACGTCCAGCAGCGAGGGATGATTGGCCAGTATCATCTGCCCGGGTTGGCCGAGGCGTTCGGCGCCCTTGAATTCCACCGTCAGGATGCCGGTGCGGATCATGAAGCGGATGAAGAGGCGGAATGTCCGGTTCAAGGTCCCGCGCGCGCGGCGCTGGCGATCCAGCTTGCCGCCCGGCAGCAGGCGCTGCGAAGGGAACACGAAGGCGCGCAGCAGAACGCCGCCCAGCCCGAACAGGGTGAACGCCATGCCGGTGGCGACGAGCCGCCAGAGCCAGAAGTCTTGCCGGTGGTGCGTGGTGCCGATCATGCCGTGCGTGTCCAGATCCACTGACGGGCGCGGTTCGCATGCCGCCAGGCGTTTGTGCGCAACAACAGGTGGCGCAGCAGATTCAGGGGGTTGGGCCAGGCTTGCGGAGCGTCGAGGGCCGGGTCCGTCTGTTGCGGATCCATCGTCAGCGTCCAGTCCGAGCCGGGACGCAAGTGGAGCGCAACCGCGTAGGAACATGGTACGTCCTGCGTCCAGGGGGCGTACGGAGCCGGCGGCACTTCTTCCGTCAGCACCACCAGCACATCCTCGTGCCCGTGGCCGAAGAGCATGGCCGCTTCGATGATGGCGTGTTCGAGACCGTCGTCTTCTACCGACAAGGCGACGGATTCGGCCGTTTCGCGGCGTATGATCGACCACTGCGCGGCGATGGCGTTGTGCACCGACAAGCCGAACGCGGTAGGGGAAAGCGGCTCGTCCGCGGCCAGCGATTCCAGCAGCCCGAAGTTGCGGGTGGTTTCGCCGTGCCGGGAGGCGTAGACCAGGGGCATGCCCGGCCGTCCTTCGGCCAACGGCCACGCGCACTCGAACACCCCGCGGGCCAGTGGGCTCAGGCGGCGGCGTTGCAGGGCGGGCAGGAAGTCCAGGCGGGGCACACTCTTATTGCCGAAAGGGCAGAACGGGTGTTCCGCCCAATCCAGCCAGCCGTCGGGACTATCGATTCCTGGTGCCCAACCCTGCCATTGCGCAATGGAAAACTTCAGCATAGCGCGCGATTCTACTACGGCAATATTAGGCGATTTTGATTTAACCAGTTACATCAGACGCATTCTTGGTGCGCCTCTGTATATATTTTTACTGAATATTACTTTTTAGTGTGGAAATTCAGGAACTTTTCATGTGGTGGGCGGACCGGTCCGCCGCCTCGCGGTACCGCGCGCAGGATTTGTCGGCCGAGGATTTACTGCGGGCGCAAGCCCTGCGCAGCCCGAAAGCGCTGGACGATTGGCGGGTCAGCCGGACCCTGCTCCACGAGGTCCGCGCGGCGCTTCCTCCCGGCGGCGCCACGTCGCTCAGCCATAGCGGCGGCCTTGCGGTCTGCGCCGCGACAGCCGCCGCAAGGCCCCTGGGCATCGACCTGGAGAGAATCCGGCCGCGCGACGTGGCGAGCCTGGCCGAGTGGGTCTGCTCGCCCGCCGAGCAAGCCGCGCTTGCGGGCATGGAATGCGCCGAGCGGCTCGGACACTTCTATTTGCTGTGGACGTTGAAAGAAGCCTTCATCAAGGCGGCGAAGCTGGATTTTCCGGCGGATATGGCGTCGGTCGGCCTGGCCGCCGGCCCGGATGCCAAATGGTATTTGCGGGCGCCGCCGGGGCAGTGGCGAGCCGCTTCCTATCGGTTGGGCGAGGAATGGATTTCCTCCGTCGTGTGGCGCGCCGCCGCGGACGAAACCGTCCATCCTCGGTGGCGCGCCGCAACCGGCTGCGTGCTGCCGGCGGTTACCGTTTTGGGAGAGTGGGGGCCGCTCCAAGCCTGAATCCGGACCAGGGTTTTCCATTAGGCGTTTTAAAGATGTATTATAAATATATGTTTAATGGCGAGCACGATCGCATCACAAGGAGCAGTAGATGTTGAGTCCCCAAATCCGCGCCCTGGTCAAGGGCACGGCCCCCGTTCTCAAGACGCATGGCGTCGCGCTGACCCGGCATTTCTATGCCCGCATGTTCCAGCACAACCCCGAGCTCAAGCACGTTTTCAACCAGAGCCACCAGGTGGGCGGCGAACAGCAGCAGGCGCTGGCGGGCGCGGTCGCGGGCTATGCCGAGCACATCGACGATCCTTCGGTGCTCATGCCCGTCGTGACGCGCATCGTGCACAAGCACGTCAGCCTGGGCATCCGCCCCGAGCACTATCCCATCGTGGGCAAGCACCTGCTGGCCTCGATCCGCGAAGTGCTGGGCGATGCCGCCACCGATGAACTGGTGGACGCCTGGGCCGCCGCCTACGGCCAGCTGGCCGACCTGCTGATCGCCGAAGAGGCGCGCCTGTACGGCGAATCGGCCGCCAAGCCAGGTGGCTGGACGGGCTGGCGCGCGTTCCGGGTGGTGGGCAAGCAGCGCGAAAGCGCCGAAATCACCTCGTTCTACCTGGCGCCCGCCGACGGCGGCACCGTGCCGGCCTACCAGCCCGGCCAATACGTCTCCGTGCGCCTGTACGTGCCCGAGCTGGGCCTGATGCAGCCGCGCCAGTACAGCCTGTCGGATGCGCCGGGGCAGGACCGCCTGCGCATTTCGGTCAAGCGCGAGGCCGGCAGCGGGCAGGCGCCGGCGGGCCGTGTTTCCAACGCCCTACATGACCGCCTGGAAGAGGGCGGCGTGCTGGACGTGGCGCCGCCCCAGGGCGATTTCCATCTGCGCGAAGAGGGCTCCGCGCCCGTCGTGCTGCTGAGCGGCGGCGTGGGCCTGACGCCCATGCTGTCCATCCTGAATCATCTGGTGCGCCTGAACGACGACCGCCAGATCCGCTTCGTGCACGGCTGCCGCAACAGCTCGGTGCATGCCATGAAAGAGCATGTCAACAGCATCGCCGCCGAACGCGGCAACGTGCGCAAGGCGGTGTTCTACGAGGAGATCGGCCACGGCGACCAGCAAGGCCGCGACTACGACCACGCGGGCCGCGTGGACCTGCACGCCATCCGCGAAGAGGCCATCGTTCCCGGCGCCGACTACTACCTGTGCGGCCCGGCGGGCTTCATGCGCGCCCAGCGCCAGGCCCTGACCAGCCTGGGCGTGGCCGAGGACCGCATCCATGCCGAGGCCTTCGGCAGCGGGGGCGCGCCCGCCTGAGCGGTGTATCCTGGCGGCCTGCCGCTCCGGGCCGCCGGGGCCTTTCCCGATCCTAGCCATGCAACTGACCCGATTCACCGACTTCGGCCTGCGCATCCTGATGTACCTGACGCAATGCCGCGACCGGCCCTCCGCCGTCACCATCCCGGAGATCGCCGACCGCTTCGGCGTGTCGCGCAATCACCTGGTCAAGGTGGCGCACTTCATGGCGCAGCGCGGGTGGATCGACACGTCGCGCGGCAAGGGCGGCGGCCTGCGCCTGGCGCAGCCCGCCGCCGGCTACCGGCTGGGCGACCTGATCCGCGAGCTGGAGCAGCAGGGGCCGCTGATCGATTGCCGCGAGCCGCCCTGCGCGCTGGACGGCTCCTGCCGCCTGTCGGGCGTGCTGGCGCAGACCCTCCAGGCCTTCTACGACGCGCTCAACGGCTACACGCTGGCCGACCTGGTGCGCGACCCCACCGCCGCCGCCATCATCCGCCTGCACCGCGCCGCCTGAGGCGGGGCATGATGTTTTGTTATGGCTGCTGCGGCGTTTGGCATTTGCCGGACGCGCCGCCCGCGTTCCAGAATAGGGGAACTTCCCCGTTTTCTTGGATTCAAGTATGCGCGTTTGCGTGATCGGTGCCGGCGTCGTGGGTGTCACGTCGGCGTATTTCCTGGCGCGCCAGGGCCACGACGTGGTGCTGGTGGACAGCCAGGCGCGTCCCGCGGAGGTGTCCAGCTACGCCAATGGCGGGCAGCTCAGCTATAGCTACGTGGCGCCCCTGGCCGGCCCGGGCGTGCTGCCCAGCGTGCCCGGCTGGCTGTTGCGCGAGGATTCCCCGCTGCGCTTCCGGCCCCGGCTGGATCCCCATCAATGGCGCTGGTGCCTGCAGTTCGCGCTGGCGTGCCGCGAGTCCGTGGCGCGGACTTCCACCGCCCAGTTGTCCGGCCTGTCCTATCTCAGCCGCGACGTGATGCACACCTTGCTGGAACAGGAAAACCTGGATTTCGGCCATCTGAAGAACGGCAAGCTCATCGCCTACCGCAGCCCGGCCCTGCTGGAGAAGGCGCGCAAGCTGGTCGAGTACCAGGCCGCGCATGGCGCGCAGCAGCAGGTGCTGGACGCGGCCCGGACCCTGGCGCTGGAACCCGCGCTGGCGGGCATGGGCGGCAGCCTGGCCGGCGCCATTTTCACGCCCAGCGAAGAAGCGGGCGATTGCCGCCAGTTCACCGAAGCGCTGTTCGAGCGCCTGCAATCCTTGGACAACGTGCAATGCGCGATGTCCAACCCGGTGTCGGGCCTGCAGCGCGAAGGCCGCCGCATCGTGGCCGTGAATACCCGCGACGGCGACATCGGCGCCGACGCCATCGTGCTGGCCACCGGCATCGGCACGCGCGCGCTGCTCAAGCCGCTGGGCCACGACGTGCCGCTGTATCCCCTGAAGGGCTACAGCCTGAGCGTGCCCCTGGCCGACGACGACACCGTGGCGCCGCGCATCAGCGTGACGGACTACGAACGGCGCATCGTCTACGCGCGCGTGGGCGGCGTGCTGCGGATCGCGGCCATGGTCGACATCGGCAGCGCCGACGCCGACATCGATCCGGCGCGCATCGCGCTGCTCAAGCGCCAGGTGCGCGAGGCGTTTCCCGGGCTGGACCTGAGCCAGGCCATCCCCTGGGCGGGCCTGCGTCCGGCCACGCCCACCGGCAAGCCCCTGATCGGCCGCAGCCACGCGGCGGACAATCTGTGGCTCAACATCGGGCAGGGCGCGCTGGGCTTCACCCTGGCTTGCGGCAGCGCCGCGCTGCTGACCGCCCAGATGGCGGACCTGCCCTTGCCGCTGGATCCGGCGCCCTTCCGCCCGTGAGGGCGGATGTCCATTTCACGATAGCGGCTGTCTTTTCATCGGCAGACGGACTGATCCGGGCTCAATAGGATAGCGATCCTCCCTACGCGAGCAGCCTTCGGGCGGCTTGCGGGGAGCCGATACCCATCCTTCGAGCGAGACCGTCATGTCCTATCTGTTCCCGCTGTTCGCCATTCTGTTCTGGGCGGGCAACGTCATCGTTTCCAAGATGGCCGCCAGCGCCATCTCGCCCACCGCCATCACGTTCTACCGCCTGGTGCTGGCGCTGTGCATCATGGGCCTGTTCACGGCGCGCCCGGCCTGGCGCAACCGCAAGACCCTGCTGCGCCACTGGCCCAAGCTGGCGCTCTACGGCGCGCTGTCGTCGGCGGTATTCCAGGCGCTGTCCTATCGGGCGGCCGAAACCACGACGGCCACCAATATGGCCATCCTGACCGCGCTGATCCCCTTGCTGAGCATGCTGCTCAGCGTGGTGATCCTGCGTGATCCGCTGACCCTGGGCATGGCCGCGGGCGGCGCGCTTTCATTCCTGGGGCTGCTGTACCTGGTGGGCCAGGGCGACATGTTGAGCGTGTTCCAGCAGGGCATCCACGCGGGCGACGGCCTGATGCTGTTGGCGGCCTTGTCGTACGCGCTGTACGGCGTGCTGCTGCGCCATTGGAAGGTGCCGGTGCCGGCATGGCAGTCCACCTTCGTGCAGTCGATCTTCGCGCTGCTCTACATGCTGCCGCTGTACCTGCGCGTTCCCGCGGCGCAGGCCGCCCTGGACATGAACACCGTTCCGCTGATCCTGTACGCCGGCATTTTCTCTTCGGTGCTCCTGTCGTTCCTGTGGATCGAAGGCGTGCAGCGCCTGGGCCCCAACCGCTGCAGCATCTTCATCAACCTGCTGCCCCTGTTCACCGCGCTGGCCGCCTTCGTCCTGCTGCGCGAGCAATTGCGCATGTACCACCTGCTGGGCGGCGCGGTGACGCTGGCGGGCGTGCTGCTGGCGCAGACGGTACAGCGCCCGCTGTTCGGCCGCGGCCGGACGCTCGCGCGCGCCTGAGCGGCTTGCCCCTTCACTGGCGTTCAAGACGCGCCCGCGCCGCGCCGCCATAGTGATGCGCTTTGAAGGGAGAGCCCATGAGCATGTTCCAAAGAACCGCGATCGCGCTGGCGCGCAACCCCGTGGCGGGACGGGCGATGCGGGCCCTGGCGGCGCGCAGTTCGCTGGCCGGCCGCTTCGTCGGCGGGGCGGACGTGGAGGCGGCGGTGCGGACCGCGGTCAGGCTGCGCGAGGCCCACGGCATCCGGGCCTCGCTGTTCCATCTCGGCGAATACGTGGCCGACCCCCAGGCCATCGAGCACAACGTCGCCCAGGCGATCGGCGCCTGCGAGGCGCTTGCGGCCGCGGGGCTGGACGCGCACGTGTCGGTCGATCCCACCGCCATCGGCTACATGCACAGCGACGCGCTGGGGCAGGACAATGCCGGGCGCATCGGCATGGCGGCGCGCCGGGCCGCCGGCGCGGGCCGCGACTGGCTGGTGCTGGACATGGAGGACGCCGGCATCCTCGACCGGACCTGCGCCTTGCATCGGGACCTGCTGGCCTCCGGGGTGCCGGCCGGACTCACCTTGCAGGCGCGGCGGCGCCGCACGCCGGAAGACCTGGCCTGGGCCATCCGGCAGCGCACCGCGCTGCGGTTGGTCAAGGGCGCTTTTCCGGAGCGCGCCCTCGACCACGCCGGGCGCGCGCGCGTGGACCAGGCCTATCTGGACGCCGCGTCCATCATGCTGTCGCGGGAGGCGCGGGAGTCGGGTTTCTATCCCGTTTTCGGCACGCACGACGACCGCCTGGCCGGCGCCATCATGGCGCTGGCGCGCGAGCGCGGCTGGGATCCGGACGCCTTCGAATTCGAGATGCTCTACGGCGTGCGCCCGGACTGGCAGCTCGCGCTGCGCGCCTTGGGCTATAACGTCAGGGTCTATCTGCCGTTCGGCGGCGACTGGTGGCCCTACGCCATCCGCCGGGTGGGAGAGAATCCTCGCAACGCGTGGCTGCTGGCCCGTTCCCTGACGCCGGACGGGCGCTATTTCGGGTAGCCGCCAGCAGCAGGCGCATACATGGCGGTTTCCCAACACATCTGGCATTGCGGCGCGGGCCTGCCCGGCGACGTCCTGATCGCGGACCTGCGGGCCTATCGCTATGCCCCGCATTTCCACGACGCCTGGTCCGTGGGCGCCATCGCGGCGGGCCGCTGCGCCTTCACGGTGCATGGGCGGGCGCAGTCGGCGGGCGAGGGCGAGCTGGTGCTGATCGCGCCGGGGCAGGTGCATACGGGCGGCACGTCGGACGCGCCGCTGGCCTACCGCATGGCCTACATCGATCCCGCCTGGTTCGCCGACCACGAGCGCGCGCTGTTCGGCGGCGGCGCCTCGCTGGCCGGGCCCGTCATCGCGGATGCCGCCTTGTGCGGCCGATGGCTGGATGCGCTGACGCCGGATCCCATCGCGGACGGCCTGCGCCGCGAGCGCATTTCGGCCGCGCTGTTCGGCCTGCTGGCCTCGCACGGCCGGCCGAAGCCCGCGGCCGGGACCCAGGCGCCCGACGTGTGCGAGTTGCTGCGCGAACGCATGGCGGCCGATCCGGCCTGCGCGCCCGACCTGGAGGCGCTGGCGCAGGCGCAGGACCGCCATCGCACCACGCTGGTGAAGCAGTTCGCCCGGCGCTACGGCCTGCCGCCGCTGGCCTGGCTGCGCAATTGGCGGGTGGCGCGCGCCCGCGTGCTGCTGCGCGAAGGCCTGCCGCTGGCGGAGGCCGCGCAGGCGGTGGGCTTCGCCGACCAGGCCCACCTGACGCGCGTGTTCAAGCAGGTCTACGGCAGCACGCCGGGGGTGCTGCGCAAGGCCGGTTCGGGCGAGGGCCAGACGTTGCGGTCGCGGGGCGTTTCGAGCCGGTAGTCGGAATACTTGAGCGTGAAGAAATCGGCGCCCAGCCGCTCCGCCGCCTCCAGCGGCCGGCGGGGATCGGCCGCGACCTCGCCGCGCAGATTGCCTACGCCGTGCACGTAGCCGACGAAATCCGAGTGCGTGTAGCGCGCGTATTCCTGGACCTGGTGCACGATGCCCAGCGCCGCGCCGGGATAGGTCTCTTCCGACGCCACCGCGAGGCCCAGGCGCTTGCCGGCCATGCGGGCCTTGGCCTGTTCCGCCTCGGGGCTGGCGCCGGCATAGTGGCTGAAGGACCGGTCGAAGAAGGCCTTGGTCTGCGCCGACATCCCATACCAATAGATGGGCGTGCAGATCAGCACGCCGTCGGCCGGCAGGAAGTGTTCCAGGAACAGCTCCGCATAGCGGTCGGCCGGCGCTGGCGCATGCCGCAGGTCGGGCAGGAAGCCCTGGATGTAGTCGTCCAGGAAAAGCTGCGCGGCGGACAGGCCGGCGGCCTGCGCGCCGCGCAGCGCGGCCGCGCCCAGCGCCGCGCTGTTGCCGTCGCGCCGGGGGCTGCCCACCAGGATCAGCAGGCGCTTGTCAGGATGATGTGAATTCATGCGAGATTCCTTTTGTGCGGATTCGATGTTCCATGTGGAAAGGAAAATATAGGAGTCCGTCGCAAGGGACGACAAATGATCATTCCTGAACTAAGATGAATTGCTTTCATGTGAATGGCAGGGGCCATGTTCGCCACGCTTCCCGTTACCGCCTTGCGCACCTTCGAGGCGGCGGCCCGGCTGCGCAGCTTCAAGCTGGCCGCGGCCGAGCTTGCCGTTACGGCCACGGCCGTCTCGCATCAGGTCAAGGCGCTCGAACGGCACGTGGGCGTCGCGCTGTTCGAGCGCGTGCCGCGCGGCGTTCGGCTGACCGACGCCGGCGCGCGCTTGTTCGCCGGCGTGCATGGCGCGCTGCTCGACGTGGCCCAGGCGCTGGACGCCCTGCGGCCGGCGCCGGCCTCGGGCGCGCTGACGGTCTCCACCACGCATTCGTTCGCGGCGCTTTGGCTGGTGCCGCGGCTGGGCCGCTTCTACGAGGCCTGCCCGCAGTACCAGTTGAACTTGAACGCTAGCGCCGAGCCCGTGGACTTGCTGCAGGACGCCAGCGTGGACGTGGCCGTGCGCTACAGCCGCCAGCGCTTTCCCGATCTTCGCGCGGCCTGCGGGCTGCAGGAATGGTTCGGCGTTTACGGCGCGCCCGCCCTGGTGGCCCGGCAGGGCCGGCGCCCGCCCGCGCTGGTGACGGTGCGCTGGCGCGATTCCCTGCTGTACGAGCAGGGCTGGCAGGACTGGTGCGACGCCGCCGGGCTGCCGGCCTGGCGCGAGCCGGCGGCGCTGCATGCCTACGCCGAGGAACACTATGCGCTGCAGGCCGCGATCGCGGGGCAGGGCCTGGTGCTGGCCAGTTCCGTAATGGTGTCGGACAGCGTCGGCGCGGGCACGTTGGTGGCCTACCGCCCCGAGGTCCGGGTGGCGGGCGCCGCGTATACGGCCCTGTGCGCGCCGGGGCGCGAACGCCATCCGCCGGTGAAAGCCTTCCTGGCGTGGCTGTGCGGTGAGTTCGAGCGCTAGGGCCGAGGCGGATTGACGGGGCCGATACGCGCTCCTACTATCGTTCCGAAAATCGGCAAGCTCGGTCTTTATCGTTTTGAGAAACAGGACTATCGCATGAGATCCGCCACCTTCGGCGTGCGCAAGGCGGGACGGGCCCGGGCCAGCGCCGGCCAGGTCACGCCGGCCCGCGCGCGGCGGCTCCCGTTGGCGTGGATGCAGCCCCGCCGCCAACCATGAACCGATTCCATGAAATGGCCGTCTTCCTGGCCGTGGCCGAGGCGCAAAGCTTCGCCGCCGCCGCCCGGCGCCTGGAGATGTCGGCGCCCACCGTCACGCGCAGCGTGGCCGCGCTGGAGCGCCGGCTGGGCGCCTTGCTGCTCGTGCGCACCACCCGGAGCCTGCGCCTGACCGAGGCGGGCCAGCGTTACGCCGCCGACTGCCGCCGCATCCTGGAAGACGTGGAGCAGGCCGACGACGCGGCCGCCGGCGCGATGGCCGCGCCGCGCGGCGCCCTCAGCATCACCGCGCCCGCCTTCTTCGGCGAGCTGCACGTGATGCCGGCCGTGCTGGGCTACCTGCGCGCGCATCGCGAGGTGTCGGTGCGCACGCTGCTGGTGGACCGGGTGGTGAACCTGCTGGACGAAGGCATCGATGTGGCCGTGCGCATCGGCGCCTTGCCGGACTCATCCCTGACGGCGGTGCCGGTGGGGCAGGTGCGCCGCGTGGTCTGCGCCGCGCCCGCCTTCCTGCGCGAGCATGGCAGGCCCGAGGATCCCGACGCGTTGCAGCGCTTCTGCACCGTGACGGCGGCGCTGGAAGGGCGCGGGCCGCAATGGCGTTTCCTGCAGGACGGCGAGCCCCGGCGCGTGCGGGTGGATTCGCAGCTCACGGTCACCTCGTTCCAGGCGGCGGTGCTGGCGGCCTGCGAAGGCTGGGGCCTGACCCAGGTGGTGTCCTACCAGGTGGCGCGGCACCTGGCCAGCGGGGCGTTGGAAGTGGTGCTGCGCGACTACGAACTGCCGCCGCTGCCCGTGCACGTGGTGTACCCGGAAGGCCGCAAGAGTTCGGCCAAGGTGCGCAGCTTCGTCGACTTCTGCGTCGAGGCGCTGCGGCGCGACCTGGCCACGTTGCCGGCCTAGCGCCCGCGCCGGATCTCGCCGCGCGCGGGCGCCGGGCCGGCTTTCTTTCACGCGGCGCAAGAGTGTCTTGCCGAGGTTGGCCGTTCCCCCGCGGCCGGCACCGGTCCAAGATGGGGTTTGTCTCCCATTTGGAAGAACCCCCATGCGCACCGCCCCGCCTTCGACCCTGACGTTCTACAGTTTTCCGCTGTCCGGCCATGCCCACCGGGTGGCCCTGATGCTGTCCCTGCTGGACGTGCCGCACCGGACGGTGGACGTGAACCTGCGTAGCGGCGAGCAGAAGCAGCCCGCCTTCCTGGCGCTGAACGCGTTCGGCCAGGTGCCGGTCATCGACGACGGCGGCACCGTGGTGGCCGATTCCACCGCGATCCTCGTCTATCTGGCCAGGCGCTACGGCGGCCAGGCGTGGCTGCCGGACGATCCCGCCGGCGCGGCCGCGGTGCAACGCTGGCTGTCGGTCGCGTCCGGGCCGTTGGCGGGCGGGCCGGCCGCGGCGCGCCTGGTGACGCTGTTCGGCGCGCCGCTGGACGCGGAAAGCGCCGTGGCCCGCGCGCACGCCTTGCTGGCGGTCATGGACGGCGAACTGGCCGGCCGCGATTTCCTGGCGGGCGCGGCGCCCACCATTGCCGACGTCGCCTGTTACGCCTATGTGGCGCACGCGCCGGAGGGCAATGTGTCGCTGGACAGCTATCCGGCGGTCCGAGCCTGGCTGGCCCGGATCGAAAGCCTGCCGCGCTTCGTGCCCATGGCCGCCTCGTCCGTGGGCCTGCGGGCCGCCTGAAGGCGGCCGCCGCGGCCGCAAGGAGCGCAATCATGCAAGCATCTCCACCCCTCATCGATACGCCATCGCCCTGGCACGCGGGTGAAACCCTGCTGCAACGCCACGCGGGCGTGGCCGAACGCATGGAGCAGGCCGGGCGCAAGGTCATCCGGGACTACATGCCCGATCAGCACCGCGAGTTCTTCGCGCAGTTGCCGTTCGTGGTGGCGGGCGCGGTGGACGGGCAGGGCGATCCCTGGGCCGGGGTGCTGGAGGGGCTGCCCGGTTTCGCGTCCTCGCCCGATCCGCGCATCCTGCGCGTAGCCGCCTTGCCCGACGCCGACGATCCGTTGCTGGCCGGCCTGGGGCCGGACCGGCCGGTGGGCTTGCTGGGCATCGAGCTGCACACGCGCCGGCGCAACCGGGCCAATGGCCGGGTGTCGGCCTGGGACGGCAAGCGTTTCGACGTGACCGTGGCGCAGTCCTTCGGCAACTGCCCGAAATACATCCAGACGCGGGAATTCCATTTCTCTCGCTCGCCGGCCCTGCGTTTCCCCGGCGCGCCGCGGGAGCGCGACGGCCTGGACGCCGCGGCGCGCGCGCTGATCGCGCGGGCCGATACCCTGTTCGTGGCGAGCTACGCGGACGCGGGCGAGCGCGCCGTCGACGTGTCGCACCGCGGCGGCAAGCCGGGTTTCGTCCGCGTGGACGGCAATGTGCTGACCATTCCCGATTTCTCCGGCAACCGCTACTTCAATACGCTGGGCAATATGCTGCTGAACCCGCGCGCGGGGCTGCTGTTCATCGACTTCGAGCGCGGCGACGTGCTGCAGCTGTCGGGGCGCGCGGAAGTGATCCTGGACAGTCCGGAGATCGCGGGCTTCGAGGGCGCCGAAAGACTATGGCGGGTGCATGCGAGCCGGGTGGCGTTCCGGCCCGGCGCGCTGGCCTTGCGCTGGCGTTTCGATGCGTATTCGCCGGCCTCGCTGGCGACCGGGCAATGGCCGGCGGAACCGGAAGGGCCGGCGCGCGGCCCGGCCTAGTTCGTCGGCGCCGTCTTCTGCACCACGGCGTCCTCGGGCCCTAGCGGGCGGCCGTCCTGCGCCCGGACTTCCAGCCGGCGCACCGGCTGGCCGCGCTTGCGGTCGATCAGCGTGGAATGGGGTTCGGCGGGGCCGTAGTAGTGGTCTTCGCCCCATTGGCGCAGGCCGACGATGACGGGGAAGAGCGCGCGGCCCTTGTCGGTCAGCACGTACTCCTGGTAGGCGCTGCCGTCGGAAGCGGGGGCCACGGCCAGGATGCCGTGGGCGGCCAGCGTGCGCAGGCGGTCGCTCAGGATGTTCTTGGCCACGCCCAAACTTTTCTGGAATTCCCCGAAACGGCGCAGTCCGTCGAAGGCATCGCGCACGATCAGCAGCGACCACCAGTCGCCGATCGCATCCAGCGACCGGGCCACCGGGCAGGCGGCGCCTTCAAGACTTGTGCGTTTAACCATGTCGGGTCCTTGCGGTGGAGGGAGGTCGATGACGGGCGGCAACGGCGCAAAGCGGATTTTTCGGTTGCATTATAAAACCGCAAAACCTAGTATTCTGGTTTTGTAATGAAACCAGAAGGAGATTGCCATGCCTGACCCATCCGACGCGCCGGTCCCGGAGGCCGGCCCCATGCCCCGCTCGTTGGTCCTGCTGCTGGCGGTGGCCTGCGCCCTGAGCGTGGCCAACGTGTATTACGCGCAGCCGCTGCTGGATGCGATCGGCCGGGAGTTCGGCCTGGCCGAAGGGGCGGTGGGCATCGTGGTGACGGCCACGCAGCTGGGCTGCGCCCTGGCCCTGCTGTTCGTGGTGCCGCTGGGCGACCTGCTGGACCGCCGCCGCCTGATGATCGGGCAACTGGCGCTGCTGGTGCTGGCGCTGGCCGCCGTGGCGCTGGCGGCGAACACGCCCTGGCTGTTGATCGGCATGGTGGCCCTGGGCCTGCTGGGGACGGCGATGACGCAGGGCCTGCTGGCGCTGTCGGCGGCCTTGGCCGCGCCCGGCGAGCGCGGCCGCGTGGTCGGGGCGGCGCAGGGCGGCGTGGTGATCGGCCTGTTGCTGGCCCGCGTGCTGGCCGGGGTGGTGGCCGACGCCTGGGGCTGGCGCGCCGTTTACGTGGTGTCGGCGGTCCTGGCGGCCGCGCTCGCGGCCGTGCTGGCCCGCCGCCTGCCGCGGCGCAACCTGCCCACGGTGAAGCTGGGCTACTGGGCGCTGTTGGGTTCGCTGTATCGCCTGCTCGCGACCGAGCGCGTCTTGCGCGTGCGCGGCATGATCGCCTTGCTGATGTTCGCCGCGTTCAGCGCGTTCTGGACCGCGCTGGTGCTGCCCCTTAGCGCGCCGCCGCATGCGCTGACGCACACCGCGGTGGGCGCGTTCGGGCTGGTGGGCGTGGTGGGCGTGCTGATGGCCGCGCGCGCGGGTCGACTCGCCGACGGCGGGCACGGCGAACGCACGACGGCGGCGGGGCTGGCCCTGCTGTGCCTGGCGTGGGCGCCGATCGCCCTGCTGGAGCAAAGCCTATGGGCATTGGCGCTGGGCGTGCTGGTGCTGGACGTGGCCATGCAGGCCCTGCACGTCACCAACCAGACGATGATTTTCAGTATCAGCGCGCAGGCCCACAGCCGGCTCGTGGGCGGCTACATGATGTTCTACGCCGCGGGCAGCGGCCTGGGCTCGATCGCGGCGACCGCGGTCTATGCGCAGGCCGGCTGGCTGGGCGTGTGCGTGCTGGGCGCGGGTATCAGCCTGACGGCGCTGCTGTTCTGGGCGGCGACGCTGCCGCGCGGCGCGAGCCCGCGGTTCGTGTAGGATGGGTGAAGCGCGAGAGTTCTTGAGCAAGAAGACCGCCCTCCAGCGCGCGCAACCCATGCGGCCGCAAGAGGGTGTTTTCCGGCCGCTGGAGGGCACTGTCTGCCCACGGCCGCATGGGTTGCGCGCGCTGGATACTTGAGTTCTTGCCCAGGAACTGCCGCGCTCCACCCATCCTACGGCTGTACCTCATAGTCCTTCGAGCCCAGGACGACGGCCGCCAGGCCGGGCGCCTGGCTCAGCTTGTGCAGCGCGTAGCACTGCGCCGTGGCGATCTTGGCATCGTGGAAGGCCGGGTCTTCCTGGCGCAGCGCCAGGCTGCTCAGCAAGGCCCGCGCCATCTGCCAGCCGGCCAGCGTGGTGCCCGCCAGCTGCAGGTAGGGCACGGCGGCGCCGAACACGGCATTGGGATGGCCGGCGGCATTGGCCAGGATGAAATCGACCGCGTCGGACAGCGCCGCGCGCGCCCGGCGCAGGGGCGCGAGCACGAGCAGGGCGGCGGGATCGCCGCTGGCTTCCAGCGCTTGTTCGGTCCGGCCGACCTCGGCCAGCAGGGCGCGAGCGACGGCGCCGCCGTCGCGCAGGGTCTTGCGGCCGACGAGGTCGTTGGCCTGGATGGCGGTGGTGCCTTCGTAGATGGTGAGGATGCGCGCGTCGCGGTAATACTGCGCGGCGCCGGTCTCTTCGATGAAGCCCATGCCGCCGTGCACCTGCACGCCCAGGCTGGCGACGTCGACCGACATCTCGGTGCACCAGCCCTTGACGATGGGCACCAGGAATTCCTGCACGGCCAGGTGCCGCTTGCGCGTCTCGGCGTCGGGGCTGGCGTGGGCCAGGTCGGCGTGGCCGGCGGTGACGTAGGCCAGCGCGCGGCCGGCTTCGGTGAGGGCGCGCATGGTGCCCAGCATGCGGCGCACGTCGGGATGCTGGATGATGGGCACGGCGTCGCGCGAGGAGCCGTCCACCGGGCGGCTCTGCACGCGTTCGGCGGCGTAGGCCAGCGCATGCTGGTAGGCGCGGTCGGCAACCGCGATGCCCTGCACGCCCACGGCGTAGCGGGCGGCGTTCATCATGATGAACATAGCGTCCAGGCCGCGGTTTTCCTGGCCGACCAAATAGCCCAGCGCGCCGCCGGCGTCGCCGAACTGCAGCGTGCAGGTGGGGCTGGCCTTGATGCCCAGCTTGTGCTCGATGGACACGCAGTGCACGTCGTTGCGCGCGCCGAGCGTGCCATCTTCGTTGACCAGGAACTTGGGCACCAGGAAGAGCGAAATGCCCTTCACGCCTTCGGGGGCGTCGGGCAGGCGCGCCAGCACGAGGTGGATGATGTTCTCGGCCAGGTCGTGCTCGCCGTAGGTGATGAAGATCTTGGTGCCGGAAATCCGGTAGGTGCCGTCGCCCACGGGCTGCGCGCGCGAGCGGATCATGGCCAGGTCGGAACCGGCCTGGGGCTCGGTCAGGTTCATGGTGCCCGTCCACCGGCCTTCGATCATGGGGCCGATGTAGCGCTCGCGCAGTTCGGGCGAGCCCGCGGTCATGAGCGCCTCGATCGCGCCGTTGGTCAGCAGCGGACACAGGGCGAACGAGAGGTTGGCGGCGTTCAGCATTTCGGAGCAGGGCGAGCCGATCAGGCCGGGCAGGCCCTGGCCGCCGTATTCGACAGGATGCGACAGGCCTTGCCAGCCGGCCTCGGCATACAGGCGGAAGGCCTGCTTGAAGCCGGGCGAGGTCGCGACCGAGCCGTCGCGCCAGGTGCTGGGCTCGCGATCGGCGGCGTGGTTCAGCGGCGCCAGCACGTCGCCGGCGTAGCGGGCGGATTCCTCCAGCACGGCCTGGGCGGTGTCGGGAGTGGCTTCCTCGAAGCCGGGCAGGGCCGCCACTTCGGGCAGGCCGGCCAGGTGGTTCAGCACGAACAGCATGTCTTTCACGGGGGCTTGGTACGTCATTGCGTCGGAGCTCCTGGATGGGGTTGGGCGCGGGCCGGGGAATCAGGCTTTCTTGCCGGGGTCGGCCACGTCGATCGCCGTGGTCGCGCCGACAGCGGCGCGCAATTCGAATTTCTGGATCTTGCCGGTGGAGGTCTTGGGCAGTTCGCCGAAGCGCACCGCGCGGGGCACCTTGAAGCCCGGCAGCAGCAGCTTGCAGTGCGTGATGATCTCTTCGGCGGTGGCGGTGCATCCCGGCTTCAGCTCGACGAAGGCGCAGGGGGTTTCGCCCCACTTGGGATCCGGCATGGCCACCACGGCCACCGCCGCCACGGCGGGGTGGCGGTAGAGCGCGTCTTCGACTTCGATGCTGGAGATATTCTCGCCGCCGGAAATGATGATGTCCTTGCTGCGGTCCTTGATGCGCACGTAGCCGTCGGCCGTCATGACGCCCAGGTCGCCGGTGTGGAACCAGCCGCCGGCGAAGGCCGCCTCGGTGGCGCGCTCGTTTTTCAGGTAGCCCTTCATGCAGATGTTGCCGCGGAACATGACTTCGCCCACGGTCTGCTCGTCGGCCGGCACCTGCTCCATGGTGTCGGGATCGCGCACCGATACGCCGGCCTGCAGGTGGTAGCGCACGCCCTGGCGCGCGTTGAGCAGGGCGCGCTCCTCGTCTTCCAGCGCATCCCAGGCGTCCTGGCGCGCGCAGACGGCCGCGGGTCCGTAGACTTCGGTCAGGCCGTAGACGTGGGTGAGCTCGAAGCCGATGTCGCGCATCTTGGCGATGACGGCGGGCGCGGGCGCGGCGCCGGCGACCATGGTGCGCACGGTGTGGCGGATGCCCTCCCGCATTTCCACGGGGGCGTTGGCCAGGGCGCTCTGCACGATGGGCGCGCCGCAGTAGTGCGTCACGCCTTCTTCGCGGATCAGGTCGAAGACCGTCTTGGGATCGAACTTGCGCAGGCACACGTTCACGCCCGCGCGCGCCGCGATGGTCCAGGCGAAGCACCAGCCGTTGCAGTGGAACAGCGGCAGTGTCCACAGATAGACCGGATGCTTGGGCATGTCCCATTCGAGAATGTTGCTGACCGCGTTCAGATAGGCGCCGCGGTAGTGGTAGACCACGCCCTTGGGGTCGCCGGTGGTGCCGGACGTATAGTTCAGCGCGATGGCGTCCCATTCGTCGGCGGGCGGCTGCCAGTCGTAGCGAGCGGGGGCGGCGGCGAGGAAATCCTCGTAGTCGACGGCGCCGGGCAGCGTGGCGGGCGCCGTGTCCAGGTCATGCACCGAAATGACTTTCAGGTGGGGGAATTCGGCGCGGGCGCGCTGGGCGACTTCGGCGTATTCCGTGTCCACGATGAGCGCTTGCGCCTCGCCGTGGCCCAGCATGAACAGCACGCTGGGCGTGTCCAGCCGCGTGTTCAGCGTATTGAGCACCGCGCCCAGCATCGGCACGCCGAAGTGGGCTTCGACCATGGCGGGAATGTTGGGCAGCATCACCGCGACCGTGTCGCCGCGCCGGATGCCGGCCTGCGCCAGCGCGCCGGCCAGCCGCTGCGCGCGTTCGTAGGTCTGCGCCCAATTGCGCCGCACCTTGCCGTGGACCACGGCCAGCCGCTGGCCGTAGACTTCGGCGGCGCGGGCGATGAAATCCACGGGCGTCAGGGCTGTGTAATTGGCCTCGCGGCGCGCGAGGCCTTGGTCGAACATGCCGCTCATTGTTGTCTCCTGCGGGGCGCGTGCGCGTCCCTCGTTTCTTTGTGCGGGAACGGCTTTTTTGCGTAGCCGGCCCCGGCGCTTGCCCTAGCGTATCTCCGGCCCGAAAATGCAGTCTGTCGCCTGCATGACAGACTGCCGGCGGTCGCGCGCATCCCCTGTTTTACACGGTTATTCCCATGTCCGACGTTTCAAACATCGTTTCCGCCGACGAGCTGGCGGACCTGTTCCGCGCCCGCGCCTGGTTCGGGGCGCTGGAAGCTTCGCACCAGGACCTGGTGCTGGCCTCCTCGCGCGCCGAGCGCGTGGAAAACGGCGCATGGATCGCGCGGCGCAACGCGCCGTCGGACTACTGGCTGGGGGTCCACACGGGCCTGCTCAAGCTGGCCATCTACAACGAATCGGGCCGAAGCTGCACGTTCTCGGGGGTGCCGCCGGGCGGCTGGTTCGGCGAAGGCAGCGTCATCAAGCGCGAACTGCGGAAGTACGACGTGGTGGCCATCCAGCCTTCGCTGGTGATGCTGGTGCCGGCCGCCACCTTCCATGCGTTGCTGTCGGCCAGCCTGCCGTTTTCGCATTTCGTGATCGGCCAGCTCAACGACCGCATGGGCGAGTTCATCGCGTCCATCCAGAACCACCGCCTGCTGGACGCGGATGCGCGGGTGGCGCAATCGCTGGCGCAGCTGTTCAATCCGCGGCTGTACCCGTCCACCGACCTGACGCTGGCGATTTCGCAGGAAGAACTGGGCTACCTGACGGGCCTGTCGCGCCAGCGGGTCAACCAGGCGCTGCAGGCCCTGGCGGACCTGGGCATCCTGGCGCTGGCCTACAACCAGATCAAGGTGCTCGACCTGGACCGCCTGCGGCAATACGGGCTGGACCAGCTCTGAGGGCGCGGTCCAGCGCCGCGCGCGCCAGGATGCGGGTGGAGTCCAGGGTGGGCAGGGCGGAATTGCCGTCGTCCAGCACCAGCGGCAATTCGGTGCAGCCCAGCACCACGGCGTCGCAGCCGGCCTCGCGCAGGCGCTCGATGATGCCTTGCAGCCGCGCCACCGAGTCGGGCTTGAACACGCCGTACACCAGTTCGCCCATGATGATCCGGCCCAGCAGCGCCCGGTCGTCGGGCGACGGCCGCAGCCAGTGCAGCCCGCGCGCGTCCAGCTCGTCGGGGTAGACCGCGCTGTCCACCAGCCAGCGGGTGCCCAGGATGCCGATGCGGCGGTAGCCGCGCGCCTGCGCTTCGGCGGCGACTTCCCCGGCGATGTGCAGCCAGGGCAGCGGCGAGCGCGGCAGCACGTGGCCGAGCGCCTGGTGGATGGTGTTGTCCGGGCAGATCAGGAAATCCGCGCCGGCGCGGGCCAGCTTGTTTGCCGAGGACAGCATCAGCGCGCCGACGCCTTCCATGTCGCCGCGGTCCAGGTAGTCCACGTAGTCGGCCAGCGAGTGCGTGTGCAGCGAAATCTCGGGATGGGCATGCGGGCCCAGGCGCCGCGCGCCCTCGGCGCACAGGGTGCGGTAGCAGAGCGCGGCGCCTTCGGCCGAGCAGGCCACGATGCCGACGTGCAGGGGCGGGGGCGTCATGGGGCGGCGTCCTTGTTCAGCCCGCGCACGTGGCGGGCGATGAGGCGGAAGCTGTCCGCCATGGCGGCCTGTTGCGCGGCGGGCAGCTGCGACAGGAACAGTTCGTCGACGGCGGGGCCGTAGACCTTCCACATCTCGCGCCGCAGCGCGCGGCCCTTGGGCGTGAGCCGGGCGTAGGTGGCGCGCCGGTCTTCGTCGCTGCGATAGCGCTCGACCAGGCCTTCGGCTTCGAGGCGGTCCATCAGGCGCGTGAGGTTGTAGCGCGCGATCACCATGCGCTCGGCGATCTCGAACATGCGCGCGGCGCCTTCCGGCGCGCGTTCCAGCGCCCAGAGCGCGTCGTACCACGCCAGCGGCGGCAGGCTGGCGGCCGACAGCCGTTTCTCGATTTCCTCCACTACCAGCGCGTGCGCGGTGAGGAAGAGGCTCCACGCATCCGGCTTGCCCGTGGCCATGCGGTCGGTTCCTTAGAAAGAATGGGGGAAATGCTGCGCGATTGTAAGAGGGGAACGCGGGCGGATCGGGGTCAAAAAAACCCTGAGACGGTGGTTTGTACCCAGAGCCGATGCGGTCAAAAGAACCCTGTTCTAGGCAATGCCTTGATTTTGAATGGGAATTTTCTGGCACAGATTTCGCATAAGGGTACGTACCCCACTAACCGCAACACTGGAGGGCGTTCCCATCATGGGTCCGTATCGGAAATTATGGTTCACGCTGATCGCCGTGCTGGCGATCACATTCGCATTGCTGGGATTCTATGGCGGCGAAGTCTACCGACAGGCCCCGCCCATTCCCGGCCAGGTCGTGACGGCCGACGGCACCCGCCTGTTCGGCCGCGACGACATCCTCGACGGCCAGACCGCCTGGCAATCGGTCGGCGGCATGCAGCTGGGATCGGTCTGGGGCCACGGCGCGTACCAGGCGCCCGACTGGACCGCGGACTGGCTGCACCGCGAACTGTCGGCCTGGCTGGACCTTGCCGCGCGCGACGCGCACGGCAAGGACTACGCCCAGCTGACCGCGCCCGAGCAGGGCGCGCTGCGCGAAGCCCTGAAGGCCGAGTACCGCGCCAACCGCAGCGACGCCGCGACCGACACGCTGACGGTGAGCGCGCGCCGCGCCCGCGCCATGGCGCAGACGGCCGCCTACTACGACCAGCTGTTTTCCGACGCGCCGGCCCTGCATCGCAGCCGCGAAAGCTACGCCATGAAGGAAAACACCCTGCCCAGCGCCGAGCGGCGCACGCAGCTCACGCACTTCTTCTTCTGGACGGCGTGGGCCGCGGCCACCGAGCGCGAAGGCAAGCCGGTCACCTACACCAACAACTGGCCGCATGAGCCGCTGGTCGGCAATACGCCCAGCGCCGAGAACGTCATGTGGTCCATCATCAGCGTGGTGGTGCTGCTGGCCGGCATCGGTCTGCTGGTGTGGGCTTGGGCCTTCCTGCGCGGCAAGGAGGAAGCGGAACCCGAGGCGCCCGCCAAGGATCCGCTGACCACTTTCGCGCTGACGCCGTCGCAGCGCGCGCTGGGCAAGTACCTGTTCCTGGTGGTCGCGCTGTTCGGCTTCCAGGTGCTGCTGGGCGGCTTCACCGCCCACTACACGGTCGAAGGGCAGAAGTTCTACGGCATCGACGTGTCGCAATGGTTCCCGTATTCGCTGGTGCGCACCTGGCACATCCAGAGCGCGCTGTTCTGGATCGCCACCGGCTTCCTGGCCGCGGGCCTGTTCCTCGCGCCCCTGATCAACGGCGGGCGCGATCCGAAGTTCCAGAAGGCCGGCGTGGACATCCTGTTCTGGGCGCTGGTGGTGGTCGTCGTCGGATCGTTCGTCGGCAACTACCTCGCGATCGCGCAGATCATGCCGCCGGACCTGAACTTCTGGCTGGGCCACCAGGGCTATGAGTACGTGGACCTGGGCCGCCTGTGGCAGATCGGCAAGTTCGCGGGCATCTGCTTCTGGCTGGTGCTGATGCTGCGCGGCATCGTGCCCGCGCTGCGCACCCCGGGCGGCGACAAGAACCTGCTGGCGCTGCTGACGGCTTCGGTGGGCGCGATCGGGCTGTTCTACGGCGCCGGCTTCTTCTACGGCGAACGCACCCACCTGACGGTGATGGAGTACTGGCGCTGGTGGATCGTGCACCTGTGGGTGGAGGGCTTCTTCGAAGTCTTCGCCACCACGGCGCTGGCCTTCATCTTCTCGACGCTGGGCCTGGTCTCGCGCCGCATGGCCACCACCGCCAGCCTGGCCTCGGCCTCGCTGTTCATGCTGGGCGGCATTCCGGGCACTTTCCACCACCTGTACTTCGCCGGCACCACCACGCCGGTGATGGCGGTGGGCGCAAGCTTCTCGGCGCTGGAAGTGGTGCCGCTGATCGTGCTGGGCCACGAGGCCTGGGAGAACTGGCGCCTGAAGTCGCGCGCCGCGTGGATGAACGACCTGAAGTGGCCGCTGATGTGCTTCGTGGCGGTGGCGTTCTGGAACATGCTGGGCGCGGGCGTCTTCGGCTTCATGATCAACCCGCCCATCTCGCTGTACTACATCCAGGGCCTGAACACCACGCCGGTGCACGCGCACGCGGCCCTGTTCGGCGTGTACGGCTTCCTGGCGCTGGGCTTCACGCTGCTGGTGCTGCGCTACATCCGTCCTCAGTACGCGCTCAGCCCCGGCCTGATGAAACTGGCGTTCTGGGGGCTGAATCTGGGCCTGGCGCTGATGATCTTCACCAGCCTGCTGCCCATCGGCCTGATCCAGTTCCACGCGAGCGTGAGCGAAGGCATGTGGTACGCCCGCAGCGAAGCCTTCATGCAGCAGGAAATCCTGCAGACGCTGCGCTGGGGCCGCACCTTCGGCGACGTGGTCTTCCTGCTGGGCGCCCTGGCGATGGTGCTGCAGGTCATCCTGGGCCTGATGAGCGGCAAGCCCGCCGCCAGCGAGCCGCGCCTGCAGGCCCGGCCCGCCCGCGGCTGAGGCCGCGGCCTTCCGCCCTCATTGCGCCAGCGCAAAGAGGGCGGAAGCGCCCGCCGGTCCAATGGAGGCAGGTCCCGGGGCGCTCCGCCCCGGGCGCAACCGGAGTCCGATCCGTGCGCCGCCTGCCGATCGCCGCGATTCTCTTGTCCTTGACCGCATGCGGGCCCGGAGGGCCCGCCATGCCTTTGCCGGAGGTGCTGCGCCTGCCGGCGGGCGAGGTGTCCTACCGGCCGCCCGGCGAAGCGCTGCGCGCCGGCCAGCCGGTGACGCCGGCGCCGCTGACCGCGCGCTATCCGCGAGGCGTGTCCATCATGAAGCGCCAGGTCAGCCAGGCGGAGTACGCGGCCTGCGTGCGGGCCGGCGGCTGCAAGCCGCTGGACGCGGCGCAACGGGACGCCGCCGCGCCCGACCTGCCCGCGGTGGGCATCAGCTGGACCGACGCCTCCGCCTACGCCGCCTGGCTGTCGGGGGGCACCGGGCAGCGCTGGCGCCTGCCCACCTACGCGGAATGGGTCTACGCGGCCGGCGCGGCCTATCGGGAGGAACTGCCGCTGCCCGACGGCGACGATCCCGCCCAGCGTTGGCTGGCCGAGTACGACGCGCAGAGCCGGCGCGGCCAGGAAGACGTCGAGGTGCGTCCGTTCGGCGCGTTCGGCGTCAACGACCGAGGCCTGCTGGATATGGCGGGCAGCGTGTGGGAATGGACCGGCGACTGCCATGCGCGGCGCATCCTCGATGCGCCCGCCGGCGATGCGGACGACGGCAGGAATTGCGGCATCCGCGTCGCGGCGGGGCGCCACATCGCCTATCTGCCGGACTTCATCCGCGATCCCAAGGGCGGCGCCTGCTCGGTCGGCGTGCCGCCGGCCAACCTGGGCCTGCGGCTGGTGCTGGACCCGGCGGGCTAGCTAAACGCGCGTCACATGAACTGCGCCACGGCCTCGTGTTCCGGCCGGGCCGCCTTGGCCGGCGCGCCGTCGATACAGGAGGCGCAGCCTGCGCAATCCGGGGCCGCCTCGGCCTGGCCGGACACGCGCGCCAGCGCCGCATGCGAGCGCAGCACGATGCGCTTGCGGCTGCCGTCGACGATGCCGCGCTGGCGCCAGTCGCTGAGCAGGCGGCTGACGGTGTGCAGCGTGGTGCCGGTCATCTCGGCGATGTCCTGGCGCGTGATAGGAAAGCCGATGCCGATGCCGCCGGCCGTCGGTTGCCCGGAGCTTTCGACCAGGCGCAGGATCGTGCGCGCCACCCGCTGTTCCACGTCGTCGGTGGACAGTTCCTGGATGCGCAGGTGCGCGTCCTGCAGGCGTTGGCCCATGGTCTGCAGCGCCATGGCGCTGAGCTGCGGATGGTTGCCCACGAAGCGTTCCCAGAAGGCATCCGGCCAGGCGAGGCACACGCTTTCCAGCACGGCCTGCACCGTGGCCGGATAGCGCGATTGGCGCATGGCGCGGGCCAGGCCGAACATGTCGCCCGGATTGACGTAGCGCACCACGACCTGTTCGCCGTCGGCGGTGATCTGCGCAACCTTGAGGCTGCCGCTGAGCAGCACGAAGAAGTGCGAGGCCATCGCGCCCTGGCGATAGGCGGTGGCGCCGGCGACCAGCCGGCAAGGCTGCGCGCCGCGCAGCGCGGACTTCAGCTGCGCGTCCGACAAGGGCCTGAAGAGCTCCAGGTTGCGCAGCAGGGCGTGGCAAAGGGGCGACGGCATGGCGGTCCTAAAAGACGGAGGGATCTCCACGCACCCATGGTGACACCGCCGCCGCGCGCTGACAATGCGCGCGGCGCGCGGGCTTGCCTCGGAGTTTGCGCTACAGCAAAGAGCGGGGACGCCGCCGGTTCTTCAATAGGGCTGCCGACTTTCTCGGCGCTTGAAGAACCCCGATAAGGAGCTGGATATGAACGCATTACGGCCCACCTTGCTTGCCGCGGCGCTGGCTTTCTCGATGGCCGCGACGGCAGCGTTCGCGCAGGACGCGGACAAGCTGCCGCGCGCCAAGGTCACGCTGGTCGCCCCGCCCATGGTCCATCCGCACGAGCAGGTCGCGAAGTCGGGTCCCAAAGTGGTCGAGTTCACGATGAGCATCGAAGAAAAGAAGATGGTCATCGACGACAAGGGCACCACGCTGCAGGCCATGACGTTCGACGGTTCCATGCCGGGCCCCACGCTGGTGGTGCATGAGGGCGACTACGTGGAATTGACGCTGGTCAACCCGGCCACCAACGCCATGCCGCACAACGTGGACTTCCATGCGGCGACGGGCGCGCTGGGCGGCGCCAAGCTGACCAACGTCAATCCCGGCGAACAGGCCACGCTGCGCTTCAAGGCGGACCGCAGCGGCACCTTCGTCTATCACTGCGCGCCGGAAGGCATGGTGCCCTGGCACGTGGTGTCGGGCATGAGCGGCACGCTGATGGTGCTGCCGCGCGACGGCCTCAAGGACCCGCAGGGCAAGCCGCTGCGCTACGACCGCGCCTACACCATCGGCGAATTCGATCTCTACATCCCCAAGGACGGCAACGGCAAGTACAAGGACTACGCCACGCTCGCCGAAAGCTATGGCGACACGGTGGAGGTGATGCGCACGCTCACGCCCTCGCATATCGTCTTCAACGGCAAGGTCGGCGCGCTGACCGGCGCCAATGCCCTGACGGCCAAGGTCGGCGAAACCGTGCTGTTGATCCATTCGCAGGCCAACCGCGACACGCGCCCGCACCTGATCGGCGGCCACGGCGACTGGGTCTGGGAAACCGGAAAGTTCGCCAACCCGCCGCAGAAAGACCTGGAAACCTGGTTCATCCGCGGCGGCTCCGCGGGCGCCGCGCTCTACACCTTCAAGCAGCCGGGCGTGTACGCATACCTGAACCACAACCTGATCGAAGCCTTCGAATTGGGCGCCGCCGGCCACATCAAGGTCGAAGGCAAGTGGAACGACGACCTGATGAAGCAGATCAAGGCGCCGGGTCCGATCCCGCGCTGACCGGCAGGCCGGGGCGGGCGCCTTCCACGCCCGCCCGGCGCTCTTGCCGCCACTTTTTCCGACGGAGCTTTGCCATGTCCTACTTTCATCGAATCGCGCTGGCGGCGGCCCTGGCAAGCCTGGCCGCTCCCTGGGCGCAGGCGGAAACGCTGGCCGCCGTCAACCCGGCGGGCGAGAAACTCTACAAGTCCGCCTGTGTCGTATGCCACGCCAGCGGGGTGGCCAATGCGCCCAAGCTGGGCGACAAGCAGGCCTGGTCGCCCTTCATCGCGCAGGGCGCGGATGCGCTGCTGGCCACCGTGCTCAAGGGGAAGGGCGCCATGCCGCCGCGCGGCGGGTCATCGGCCGACGAGGCCACGCTGCGCGCCGCCGTGGAATTCATGATGAGCGCGTCGAGATAGCGTGCTTGCGGCGGGCGCGAACGCCGTCCGTCCGCGCCCGATTTGATTGCACTTGCAATTAAATCGAATCCTCCATACGATTGCAATTGCACATGATGCAATTGCAATTCACTATGCGAAATGGCGGTCCATGCCCGAAGGGGCGCGCCATCGCGCCCAAAAGGAGGACGCCATGCAAACCCCGATCGACCCCACCGATGCCGACCCGCAGGAAACCCGCGAATGGCTGGAGGCCATGCAGGCCGTGCAGGCCTGCGTAGGCCTGCCGCGCGCGCATTACCTGCTCGACCGGTTGCTCGACCAGGACCGCGCCGACGGCGGCGGCTACACGGCGCCCACGGCCACGCCCTACGTCAACACCATCGGGCCGCGTGGGCAGGGGGCCTATCCGGGCGACGTGGGCATCGAACTGCGGCTGGACGCCTACCTGCGCTGGAATGCGATGGCCATGGTGCTGCGGGCGGGCAAGACCTCGGGCGTGGGCGGGCATATCGCCACCTACGCCTCGGCCACGACGCTGTACGAGACCGGGTACCGCCACTTCTTCCGCGCGGCTACGCCCGATTTCCTGGGCGACATGCTCTATATCCAGGGGCATTCCGCGCCCGGCATCTATGCTCGGGCCTACCTGGAAGGGCGGGTGTCGGAAGCGGAGCTGGACCGCTTCCGCCGAGAGACGGGCGGCGGCGGTCTTTCGTCCTATCCTCATCCACGCACCATGCCGGGGTTCTGGCAGTTCCCCACGGTGTCGATGGGCCTGGGTCCGCTGATGGCCGCCTATCAGGCGCGCTACATGCGCTATCTGGAAGACCGCGGGCTCATCCCCGCGCAGGGCCGCAAGGTCTGGGGCTTCCTGGGCGACGGCGAGCAGGACCAGCCCGAGACGCTGGCCGCGGTGGCGATGGCGGGCCGGGAGCGGCTGGACAACCTGATCTTCGTGGTGAACTGCAACCTTCAACGCCTGGACGGCCCGGTGCGCGGCAACGCCAAGATCATCCAGGAACTGGAAAGCGTGTACCGGGGCGCGGGCTGGAACGTGATCAAGGTGGTCTGGGGCGGCGGCTGGGACGAGCTGCTGGCCCAGGACCACGACGGTCGCCTGCGTCGCCGCATGATGGACTGCGTGGACGGCGAGTACCAGGTGTTCAAGGCGCGCGGCGGCGCCTACGTGCGCGAGCATTTCTTCGGCGCCGATCCGGAGCTGCTGGCGCGGGTGGCGCACTTGAGCGACGAGCAGATCGGCGCGCTGAACCGGGGCGGGCACGATCCCGTCAAGGTCCATGCGGCCTATGCGGCGGCGATGGCGCACCAGGGCCGGCCCACGGTGATCCTGGCCAAGACGGTCAAGGGCTACGGCATGGGCGCGGCGGGCGAGGCCGCCAACACCAACCACCAGCAGAAAAAAATGGCCGACCCGGCCGTGCGCGCCTTCCGCGACCGCTTCGCCATCCCGGTGGCCGACGAGGACCTGGAGCGCATTCCCTACATCAAGCCGGCGCCCGGCAGCGCCGAACGGGCCTATTTCGACGCCGCGATCGGCCGCGCCGGCGGGCACCTGCCCAGGCGTTTGCCCGGCCCCGGCCCGCTGGCCACGCCGCCGCTGGAGGCCTTCGCCGCGCACCTGAAGGGCAGCGACGGGCGCGAGTTCTCCACCACCATGGCCTTCGTGCGCGTGCTGGCCCAACTGCTCAAGGATGCGTCCATCGGCCAGCGGGTGGTGCCCATCGTGCCGGACGAATCGCGCACCTTCGGCATGGACGGCATGTTCCGGCAGGTGGGCATCTATTCCCACGTGGGCCAGCTCTACACGCCGCAGGACGCCGACCAGCTCAGCGTCTACCGGGAGGACCGCCAGGGCCAGATCCTGCAGGAAGGCATCAACGAGTCGGGCGCCATGTCGTCATGGATCGCGGCGGCCACTGCCCACAGCACGCACGGCGTGGCCACGATCCCGTTCTACATCTTCTATTCCATGTTCGGCTTCCAGCGCGTGGGCGACCTGGCCTGGGCGGCCGGCGACATCCGGGCCCGCGGCTTCCTGCTGGGAGCGACGTCGGGGCGCACCACGCTGGAGGGCGAAGGCCTGCAGCACGACGACGGCCACAGCCACGTGCTGGCCTCCGTCATCCCGTCCTGCGTGGCCTACGATCCGGCCTACGCCTACGAGATCGCCGTGATCCTGCAGGACGGCATGCGCCGCATGTACCAGGAGGAAGAGGACGTCTTCTACTACCTGACGCTGCTCAACGAAAAGACCGCGCATCCGCCCATGCCCGAAGGCGCGGAGACCGGAATCGTGCGCGGCATGTACCGCCTGCGCGAGGGGGCGGCCGGCGCGACGCGGGTGCAATTGCTGGGCAGCGGCGCCATCCTGGGCGAAACGCTGGCGGCGGCGGACCTGCTGCAACAGGACTTCGGGGTGCAGGCCGACGTCTGGAGCGTGACCAGCTATTCGGAATTGAGCCGGGACGGGCAGGAGGCGGAGCGCTGGAGCCGGCTGCATCCGCTGGAAGCGCGGCGGCGCGGTTATGCGGAAACGGCGCTGTCGGACAGCGTGGGGCCGGTGGTGGCGGCCAGCGACTATATGAAGACGGTGGCGGAGCAGATCCGTCCGTTCATGCCGGGCCGCCGCTACACGACGCTGGGCACCGACGGCTTTGGCCGGTCCGACACGCGGCAGGCCCTGCGCGCGTTCTTCGAGGTGGACCGCCACCACATCGCGCTGGCCGCGCTCAAGGCGCTGGCCGACGAAGGCCTGATCCCGCGAGAGCGGGCGGCCGAGGCCATCGCGCGGTATGGCATAGACCCGGAGGCCGCTCCCGCGGCCCGGCCATAGGGAGAATCAGGCCCGGCGCGCGAGCAGGGCCCAGACCCCGGCGGCGGACAGCAGGGCGCCGCCGCCCAGGTTGAAGCCGCGCTGCGCGCGCGGCGAGGCCAGCAGCCGCCGGGCCGAGCCGGCGAACACCGCATAGGCCGTGGCGTTGATGCCGGCGCAGGCGACGAAGGTGGCCGACAGCATCCAGAGCTGGCGCGTCACGTCGCCGGCGGGATCGATGAACTGCGGCAGGAAGGCCACGAAGAAAATGATGCCCTTGGGGTTCAGCGCGGTCACCAGGTAGGTGTTGGCGAACAGCTTCCAGCGCGAACCGGCCATGCCCGTCCGCGGCAGCGGGGCCGGCGAGACGCCCGCCCGCAGCAGCTTGAAGCCCAGGTAGAGCAGGTACAGGCCGCCCGCGGTCTTGACGGCCGTGAACCAGAACGCGGACGTCGCCAGCAGGGCGCCCAGGCCCACCAGCGACAGCAGCAGCGCGGTGGAGTCGCCGAGCGTCACCGCGGCCACCAGCGGCAGGCGGGCGCGCTTGCCGTGGGTCAGGGAGTAGCTGATGACGGTGAGGATGGTGGGGCCGGGCAGCATCACGAGCAGGGCGGACGCGCCCAGGAAGGCCAGCCAGGTTTCAAGCGACATGGGTTCGGCTCCAGAGGGGAAGGGCCGCGCGCGGGGCCGGCCTGCGGCCCACTGTATAGCAATCGCGGCCGCCTGGATACGGCGGCTGCAGGACCGGGGCGCCAGGTAGTGTTAAATACAGCTTTCCCGGACAGTGAACGCCCGCCCTGGCGGCGGCGCGAAGGAAACATCATGGCATTTGATTTTGATCTGTTTGTGATCGGCGCGGGCTCGGGCGGCGTGCGCGCGGCGCGTTTCGCGGCCGGCTTCGGCGCGCGCGTCGGCGTGGCGGAAAGCCGCTACCTGGGCGGCACCTGCGTCAACGTGGGATGCGTGCCCAAGAAGCTGCTGGTCTATGGCGCCCACTACAGCGAGGATTTCGAGCAGGCCCAGGGCTTCGGCTGGAGCGCCGGGCAGCCCACCTTCGACTGGCCTACGCTGATCGCCAACAAGAACCGCGAGATCGAGCGCTTGAACGGCATCTACCGGAACCTGCTGGTCAACAGCGGGGTGACGCTGGTGGAAGGGCACGCCCGCATCAAGGATCCGCACACGGTCGAGATCGAGGGCAAGGCCTACAGCGCCGCCCACATCCTGGTGGCGACCGGCGGCTGGCCCCAGGTGCCCGACATTCCGGGCAAGGAACACGCCATCACCTCGAACGAGGCCTTCTTCCTCAAGGCGCTTCCGCGCCGGGTGCTGGTGGTCGGCGGCGGCTACATCGCGGTGGAATTCGCCTCGATCTTCAACGGCATGGGCGCCCAGACCACCCAGGCCTACCGGGGCCCGCTGTTCCTGCGCGGTTTCGACCAGGCCGTGCGCGAACACCTGCGCGACGAACTCACGAAAAAAGGCATAGACCTGCGCTTCAACACGGACGTGGCCCGCATCGACAAGCAGGCGGACGGTTCGTTGAAGGCCACGCTGAAGGACGGCTCGGTCATCGACACCGATTGCGTGTTCTACGCCACGGGCCGCCGGCCCATGCTGGACAACCTGGGGCTGGAAAACACGGCGGTCAAGCTGCGGCAGGATGGCTTCATCGAGGTGGACGACGAATACCGCACGGCCGAGCCCTCCATCCTCGCCATCGGCGACGTGATCGGCCGGGTGCCGCTGACGCCGGTGGCGCTGGCCGAAGGCATGGCGGTGGCGCGCCGCCTGTTCCGCCCCGAGGAATACCGGAAGGTGGATTACCAGCTGATCCCGACCGCCGTGTTCAGCCTGCCGAACATCGGCACGGTCGGCATGACGACGGAAGAGGCGCGCGCGGCCGGCCACGAGGTCAAGCTCTTCGAAAGCCGCTTCCGTCCCATGAAGCTGACCCTGACGGAGTCGCAGGAAAAAACCCTGATGAAGCTGATCGTCGACGCCAAGACCGATCGCGTGCTGGGCGTGCACATGGTCGGCCCGGACGCCGGCGAAATCGTACAGGGCATCGCCATCGCCTTGAAGGCGGGGGCCACCAAGCAGGTGTTCGACGAAACCATCGGCATCCACCCCACGGCCGCCGAAGAGTTCGTGACCCTGCGCACCCCGGTCGCGCAGTAGGCTAGAGGCGCTCGATCAGGGCGCGCGCCGCATCCGGCGCGCGCTCTTTCGCGCCATTGATGAAAAAGGCGTAGACCTCGCGGGGCCGCTCGGCGGCGGCCGGCGCGCCGATCCGGGGCAGGTCCGCGGGTTCCTTCCCGCGGGCCCAGTCGCGCAGCCGGCTGGCCCAATCGTCCAGCGCCTTGGGCGCATAGCCCGCCTTGTAGCGCGGGCTTGCGCGCATCAGCCGCGCATACACGAAGCCGGCCGTGCAGTCGGCCATCGAGGGATAGTCCTCGCTGTCCGTGAACACGGTGGCGGCATGGTGCCGGCGGGCCAGCTTCAGATACTCCTCGCAGGCGAAGCTGGGATGGCGCACGTCCAGCACGTGGCGCAGCGGCAGCCCGTCGACCCGGTCGGGCAGCAGCGCCAGGAAAGCGCCGAAATCCTCGGGATCGAAAACCTTGGTGGGGGCGAATTGCCAGACGATGGGTCCCAGCTTGGGGCCGAGTTCGGCGATGCCGCCCTGCACGAAGCGATCGACGGAATCTTTCGCACCGGCCAATTCGCGGCGATTGGTCGCGTAGCGCGACGCCTTGAGCGAGAACACGAAGCCGTCCGGCGTCTCGTCGCGCCATTTGGCGAACGTCGCCGGCTTCTGGGAACTGTAATAGGTGCCGTTGATTTCGATGGCGGTGAGCTGGCTGCTGGCGTATTCGAGTTCGCGCGCGTGGGGCAGGCCTTCGGGATAGAAGGCGCCGCGCCAGGGGGCGTAGGTCCAGCCGCCGATGCCCACCCGGATGGCGGGGCCGCCTTCCGGGGACGGTTTGGTATGCCGCATATCCGGATGCTCCAGGAAGTGAACCGGACCACTGTATCGCCGGCGCCACTCGTCCGTAAACTCCCGTCCGAAAAATTCCCTGTTCCGATACAGTTTTGGGCTAATGTGTGGATTCACGATTGCTCCTGCCGCGACCGCGCCGGCCCATCATGCCCGACCTCTCCCATCTTCTGACGTTTGCCCTGGTTGCCCTGGGCATGGTGCTCACTCCCGGGCCCAATATGATCTACCTGGTCTCCCGCTCGATCTCGCAGGGCGCCCAGGCCGGGCTGATCTCGCTGGGCGGGGTGGCGGTCGGCTTCGTCTTCTACGTGTGCTGCGCCGCGTTCGGCATCACGGCCCTGCTGATGGCGGTGCCCTACGCCTACGACGCGCTGCGCATCGGCGGCGCCCTGTACCTGCTGTACATGGCGTGGCAGGCGCTGCGCCCCGGCGGCCGCTCGCCGTTCCAGGTGCGCGAACTGCCCAGGAGCAGCCCGCGCACGCTCTTCACGATGGGGCTGCTGACCAATCTGCTCAACCCCAAGATCGCCATCATGTACGTGTCGCTGCTGCCGCAGTTCATCCAGCCCGAGCGCGGCAGCGTGTTCACGCAGTCCCTGGCGCTGGGCATGACCCAGGTGGTCATCAGCCTTTCGGTCAATGCCCTCATCGCCATCATGGCGGGATCCATCGCCGGCTTCCTGGCGGGCCGCCCCTTGTGGATGGTGGTGCAGCGCTGGCTGATGGGCACGGTGCTGGCGGGGCTGGCCGTGCGCATGCTGACGGATACGCGCCGCTGATGCCGGCCGGCGAGGGCTTTTTCGCGTCGCTGGGCGGGATGCTCGGCGAAGCGCTGCGCAGCATCGTCGCGGGGCTGAAGTGGCTGCTGGGCGGCATCGGCGGCGCGCTGGGCGATTTCTATTCAGGCCTGGCCGGCGCCATGGGCATGAGCCCCTCGGTGTTCAACCTGGTCCTGCTGGCGCTGGGGCTCATGCTGCTCTGGGCGGCGGTCAAGGCGCTGCTGCGCCGCTCCATCCTGGCGTGCCTGTTCTGGCTGGTCCTGGCCGTGCTGGTGCTGGGCGGGCTGGTCAACTAGGCGCCGCCCGGGCCCCGCTGCGCGCTGTCCCGCACCACGTCCCGCAAGCGCCGCACCAGCGCCGGGAAGCGGTCGGCGCCGGTATTGCCGTAGCCGATCACCAGGCCGTTGTCCTCCGGGCGCGGCGATACCGCGAAGGTGGACAGCGCGCCCGGGTTCATGCCCATGCGGCGCGCCTGTTCCACAATGTTCCGGTCGGGATAGGCCGGCGGCAGCCGCACCGTGAGGTGCAGCCCGCTGTGCCCACCCAGCACTTCGTGTTCGATCCCCAGATGGGCGGCCAGGGCGTCGCGCAGCGCCGCCTGCCGCTCGCGGTACAGGCGGCGCATGCGTCCGAGGTGGCGGGAGAACTGGCCGTTCTCGATGAAGGTCGCCATGGTCAGCTGTTCCAGCCGGTGGCCGCCGCGCAGCATTTCGACGATCGACGGCATGGCCTGCGCCGCGATGGCCTCGGGCAGCACCAGGAAGCCCAGGCGCAGGGCGGGGAACATGGTCTTGCTGAAGGTGCCGACATACAGCACGGGCGCGTCGGCCACCAGGCCCTGCATGGCGGCGATGGGTTCGCCCAGGTGGCGGAACTCGCTGTCGTAATCGTCTTCGATGATCCAGGCGCCGGCCTGGCGGGCCCGTTCGATCAGGTCCAGCCGCCGCGTCAGCGACAGGACCGCGCCGGTGGGATATTGATGCGACGGCGTGGTCTGGATGAGCCGCGGCGGGCGGTCCCGCCAGGCGCTCTCGGGGATGACGATGCCGTCGGCGTCCACCCGCAAGGCCACCACGTCCAGGTCGCCGCCGTGGAAGGCGGACTTCGCGCCGCGGTAGCCGGGCTCTTCCAGCCAGGCGGTGTCGCCGGGATTGGTCAGCAGCTGCACGCACAGCGCCAGCGCGCCCTGCGCGCCTTCGGTGATGACGATGCGCGAAGCGTCGCAGCGCACCCCGCGCGACACGCGCAGGTATTGGGCGATGGCCTCGCGCAGGGCGGGCTCGCCCACCGGATGGCCGTAGCCGAGCGTGGTGGCGGGCGCGGCCTGCAGCGCGCGGTCCTGCGCGCGGCGCCAGGCGTTGATCGGGAATTGCGTCAGCGCCGGCGTGCCGGGCGTCATGGGCAGCGAGCCGTCGTGGGCGTAGCGCGTGGAGACGATGCGGGCGAGGCGCCTGGCCGTGGCCGGGGGGAGGGCCGGGGGCGGCGCGGCATGCTTGGCTGCGCCGGCGGCGGCCGACAGGGGCGCCACCCGCGTGCCCTGGCGGTCGGCGATCACGAAGCCCTCGGCCGTGAGCTGCTCGTAGGCGATCAGCACGGTATTGCGGGAGATTTCCAGGTCTTCGGCCAGCGCGCGGGACGAAGGCAGCTTGCCGCCGGCCGGCAACTGGCCGGCCAGGATGGCCTGCTTGAGGCGCTGGATCAGCTGGCGCTGGCGCGGCAGGGCGCCGGGGCCGCGTGAGAGCGGGCTGGCGAGCAGGGCGGAGGAGGTCGTCATGGCCCTATTAAAATCCGGGATCGTGGTGCTTTTTATGATGCCACGATTCCGATATCGTGAGGTCATGCAGATTGCGTGACGCCAATGCCGGCGGCACGCGCCAACCTGGAAGAGGCCCGCAGCATGCAACCCCGCGTCAACGCTTTTCAGCAACCCATCGGCCCGGACATGCCGGGCTGGACGGCGCGCCCGCGCCCGCCCTCGACGCCGGTTGCCGGCCGCTACTGCCGGCTGGAACCGCTGTCGGCCGAGCGCCATGCGGCGGACCTGTACCAGGCCTTCAGCCAGGCGCCGGACGACAGCGACTGGACCTATATGTCGGTCGGCCCCTTCGCCGACCAGGACGCCTACCGCGCCTTCGCCGAGAAAGCCCAGGCCGGCCCCGACCCGCTGCACCACGCCATCATCGACCTGGGCTCGGGCCGCGCCGTCGGCACCCTGGCGCTGATGCGCATCGATCCGCCCAATGGCGCGATCGAGGTGGGCTTCGTGTCGTTCTCGCGCCAGCTCAAGCGCACGCGGGTGGCCACCGAGGCGCAGTTCCTGCTGATGCGCCGGGTTTTCGACGAACTGGGCTATCGCCGCTACGAATGGAAGTGCGACAGCCTGAACGCGCCGTCGCGCGCCGCCGCCGCCCGCCTGGGCTTCAGCTTCGAGGGCGTGTTCCGCCAGGCCACGGTCTACAAGGGCCGCAGCCGCGACACCGCCTGGTTCGCCATCGTCGATGGCGAATGGCCGGCCCTGCGCGCGGCCTATGAACAATGGTTGAGCCCGGACAATTTCGACGCCGACGGGCGGCAACGCCAGGGGCTCGCCGAGCTGATCGCCAGGGAAAAGGCCGCGTGCGCCTGATCCCTATCGCGCTGGCGCTCTTCTGGGGGCTGAACTGGCCGGCGGTGAAGATCGTCCTGTCCATCGTCCCGCCGTTCACGCTGCGCCTGTTGGGGCTGGGCAGCGGCGCCCTGCTGCTGTTGCTGCTGGCCCGCGCCAAGCGGCTGGACCTGTTGCCGCCGCGCGCGTCGTGGCCGGGCATCGTGGTGGGCGGCTTCCTGGCGGTCGCGGTCTTCAACCTGGCGGTGGCCTGGGCGCAGCTCAGCACCAGCACCTCGCGCGCGGCGGTGCTGACCTTCACCATGCCCATGATGTCGGCGCTGCTGGCGTGGGCGGTCCTGGGCGAACGCCTGGACCGGCGCCGCGCGCTGGCGCTGCTGCTGGGCGCGGCCGGGGTCTCCATCCTGGCCTGGCCGGTGCTGCGGGCGGTGTTCGGCGAGCATGACCTGGCGGCGGCCAGGGGCCTGGTGTTTCCGCTGGTGGCGGCCTTCGGCTGGGCGGCGGGCACGGTCTATCTGAAAGGCTGGCCCGTGGCCGGCCACCGCATCGTGATCACCGCGTGGCAGCTGGCGGTGGGGGCGGCCTGCGCCCTGGCCGGCGTGCTGGTCTCGGGCGAGTCGTTTCCGATGCAGGGCTGGAACTGGCGGGTGGTGGCGGCGCTCTCGTTCCACATCGTGCTGGGCACGGCCGTCGCGTACTGGCTGTGGTTCGTGCTGAGCGAGCGGGTCAGCGCAACGGTGGCCACCTTGACCACGCTGATGGTGCCGGTGGTCGGGGTCCTGGGCGCCATGGCGCTGGTGGGCGACCGGCCCGCCGCGCAGGACTGGTGGGGGTTCGGCCTGGTGCTGGCCGGCGCGGCCATGATCGTGCTGAACCTGGACGGGGCGCCGGGACGGCGCCGGGCGTGATCAGGCGGCGCGGCGGCGGAATTTTTCGCGCAGCAGTTCCGCGCCGCTCACCAGGGTGATCCCGGCCAGGACCAGCAAGGCGCCCAGCACGAAGGAGGCATCCAGCGGCTCGTCCAGGATCAGCACGCCGAAGCTCACCCCGAACAAGGGCGTCATGAACGACAGGATGGACAGGCGCGACGCGAGGTAGCGGCGCAGCAGCCAGAACCAGGCCAGGTAGCTGGACAGGGCCACCACCACGGACTGGAAGCCGACGCTGAGCACCGCCGCCGGCGTGTAGCGAAAGCCATCGCTGCCGGTGGCCGCGGCGTAGGCCAGCAACCCGGTCGCGGCGATCGCCATCTGGTAGAGCAGGGTCTTGGCGGGGGCGGCCTCGGACAGCGAGGTCTTGCGGATCGCCACGGTGGTGGCGCCCCACAGCAGCCCGGCGGCCAGGCCCATCGCATCGCCCAGCAACATGTTCGGCGCGGCGGCATGCCCCTCGGACTGGCCCTTGCCCAGGAACGCGACCGCGATGCCGCAGAACGCGATCGCCACGCCGATCCACTGCAGCGGCTTCATGCGTTCTTCGGGCAGCAGCCAGTGCAGCCCCAGCGCCGCGAAAATGGGCGCCGTGTACAGGAACACGGACATGTGCGAGGCGGTGGTGTAGACCAGCCCCTGGGCCACGAACAGGAACTCCGCGGCGAACAGCAGGCCCACGATCAGGCCGGGCAGGGCGGTGCCGTCGGCGAGGGCGCGCGCGCCTTCGCGCCGCCACACGACCGCCGCCAGCACGATGGCGGCGAAGGCCGAGCGCAGGCCGATCTGCATGATGGGCGCGACGTCGTCGGCCACCAGCTTGATCGCGATCTGCTGGAAACCCCAGCAGACGCACAGCAGCAGCATGGCGCCGGTGGCCAGCGTATCCAGCGGCTGGCGCAGCGGCCTGGGAGCCGGGGCGCTCACGGCAGTTCGGCCGGGTAGCTGTCCAGGGCCAGGCCGATCTGCTGGCGCAGATCCCATTCCGCCAGGGTGGATTGGACGGGGCCGAAGAAGGCGCCGTCGCGCGTGACGAACATGGCGGGCAGGTGGAACACCTCATAGCGTTCGACCAGGCCGCCGTTGTCGCCGGCGTCTACCCAGCACACGCGTTCCACGGGCAATTCCAGCTGCGGCAATTGCTCGCGCGCGACGCGGCAGTTGCCGCAGGTCCGGCTGTGGAAGACCAGCAGGCTCAGGCCGGGCGCGTCCAGCAGGAAACGGTCGGCGGTGCTGTCGTTGAGTTCTATCTGTTCCATGGGCGTAGGGGAGTCAGGCGGCGCGCAGTACCCGGTCGAGTTCCCGCACCGACTGGTAGAGCACGCGGGTGCCGTCCAGCAGCTGGGCGGGTTCGATCCATTCTTCGGGGCAATGGCTGCGGCCGTTGAGACAGGGAATGAAGATCATGCCGATGGGGCCCGTAGGCGCCATGTAGACCGCGTCGTGGCCCGCGCCGCTGGGCAGGCGCATGGAGGCATAGCCCAGCTGGCCGGCGGCGGCCTCGACCGCGTCCATCACCAGCGGCGTGCAATCGGTAGGCCGGGCGCGGCTCAGCTGGGCCCAGCGGGCAGACAGGCGCAGGTCTTTCAGGTCCTGCGCCATGCCCGCCATCAGGATCTCGGGGAAGGCGTCCAGCACGGCATCGCTGTCGCTGCGCATCTCCAGCGTCAGCTCGACGAGGCCGGGCACGGCGTTGGCCGCGTTCGGCGTCATGGACAGGCGCCCCACGGTGGCCACCACGTAATGGGGATTGCCGCTGGCGGCGCTGGCCTGGCGGCTGGCGGCGTCGATGATGCGGGCGGCGCCCACCAGCGCGTCGCGGCGGATCTCCATGGGCGTGGTGCCGGCGTGGTCCGGCTGGCCTTCCACGGTGATCAGCACGCGGCGGATCCCCACGATATTGGTGACCACGCCGATGGGCAGGCCGCGGCTTTCCAGCACCGGCCCTTGTTCGATATGGAGTTCGACGAAGGCGGCCGTCTCGCCGGCGCGGCGCAGCGGCGCGCCCAGGGCGGCCGGGTCGCCGCCGATGCGGGCGATGCCCTGCGCCAGCGTTTCGCCGTCGGCGTTGCGGGCGGCCAGCATGTCCGCGCTCAGCTGGCCCGACAGCGCGCGGCTGCCCACGCACGAGATGCCGTAGTCGCTAGGTTCTTCGGACAGGAAATCGATCACTTCGAAGGGGTGCTCCAACTGCACGCTATGCTCGCGCAGGCTGTGGGCGACTTCGATGCCCGCCAGCACGCCGATGATCCCGTCGTAGCGGCCGCCGCTCATCACGGTGTCGCAGTGCGAGCCGGTGGCGATGGGCTTGCGGGCCGGGTCCCGTCCGGGCAGCGTGCCGATCAGGTTGCCGCCCGCGTCCACGCGGGTGGCCAGGCCGGCGGCTTCGAATTCGGCGCGCAGCCAGGCGCGGGCTTCGTCGAAGAGCGGCGAAAACGCCCGGCGCGTCCAGGGCATGTCGGGCAGGGTGTAGCGGGACAGCGTTTCGACGCGGGCCCAGAGGCGTTCGGCGTTCAGCGGGGGGAATTCGGGGGGCGTGGCTTGAGACATGAGGCTTCCTGGAGGGCGCCTGCGATTATGGCATGCGCCGCCGCGCGGCCCGCGGCGGCGCTGCCGGCAAGCCGCGGGCCGCGCGGCCGCCTATGCGCCGGCGCGCCAGGACGGCTCGCGCTTTTCCAGGAACGCGGCCACGCCTTCGCGCGCTTCGTCGGTGCCGCGGATCGCCGCGATGCGCTCGACCGAATCCGCGATCAGCGCCGCGTCGATCGGCCGGCCGGCGAAATCGCGCACCAGGCGCTTGCTGGCCTGCACCGCGCCCGGGCCGTTGGCGCACAGGGCGCGGCAGATCGCCATGGTCTCCTGCGCGAGGCTTTCCGGCGCGACGACCTGATGCACCAATCCCAGCCGCAGCGCGGTGCCGGCGTCGAAGCGTTCGGCCGTGAGGAAATAGCGGTTGGCGGCGCGCTCGCCCATGGCGCGGATCACGTAGGGGCTGATGGTGGCGGGCAAGAGGCCCAGGCGGGTTTCCGAGAGGCAGAAATGCGCGTGGTCGGCGGCGATGGCGATGTCGCAGGCCGACAGCAGCCCCATGCCGCCGGCATAGGCGTCGCCGTTGACGCTGGCTACCACCGGCTTGGGGCAGGACCAGATCGCATGCAGCATGGCGCCCAGGCGCGCCGCGTCCTCGCGGTTGGCGGCGTCGGTCAGGGTGGCCATCTTGCGCATCCAGTTCAGGTCGCCGCCGGCGCAGAACGCCTTGCCCGCGCCGGTCAGCAGCAGCACGCGGATGCGCGGGTCGTCCGCGGCCGTCCGGACCGCATCGGTCAGGGCGGCGATCAGCGACTCGTCGAAGGCATTGCGCGTGTCGGGGCGGTTCAGCGTCAGGCGGGCGACGGGGCCCTCATGGGCGACGTCCAGCGGGGCGTGCATCGTCATGCGGTGTCTCCTGTTTTCTTGATGAAGGCTCAATAAGCGCGGAAAGCCGATGAGCCCATTCTAGGGGGAAATCCTGCCAGCCGCGATGCATGATTGGCAAGTATTGAGTTATCCTCAAGAAAAAACGAGGAAGCGAGACATGCAAGCACAAGCAGGCGGCCCCGCCGCCGACCCCCGCTACGCGTCGGTATTCAGGCCGGGCCTGTTCGAGGGCAAGACGATCATGGTGACGGGCGGAGGCAGCGGCCTGGGCCGCTGCACCGCCCACGAGCTGGCGTCGCTGGGCGCGAGCCTGGCCCTGGTGGGGCGCAAGCCCGACAAGCTGCAGGCCGCCGAACAGGAGATCGCGCGGATCTATCCCGAGGCCGCCGGCCGAATCAGCGTGCACGCCTGCGACATCCGCGACGAGGCCGGCGTGCGCGGCGCCGTCGCCGACGCGCTGGCCCGGCACGGCGCCATCGACGGGCTGTTCAACTGCGCGGGCGGGCAGTTCCCCGCGCCGCTGGACCGCATCAGCTTCAACGGCTGGAACGCCGTGGTCCAGAACAACCTGCACGGCACCTTCCTGATGGCGCGCGAGGTCTACACCCAGCACATGCGCCAGCACGGCGGCGCCATCGTGAACATGCTGGCCGACATCTGGGGCGGCATGCCGGGCATGGGCCATTCGGGCGCGGCCCGCGCCGGCGTCTGGAACCTGACCGAAACGGCCGCCTGCGAATGGGCGCACGCGGGCGTGCGCGTCAACGCGGTGGCGCCGGGCTGGATCGCCTCCAGCGGCATGGACAGCTACGACGACGCCTACCGCGCGGTGCTGCGCGAGCTGAAGACCAAGGTGCCGCTGCAGCGCTTCGGGACCGAGGCCGAGCTGGCCGCGGCCGTGGTGTTCCTGTTGTCGCCGGCGGCCGCGTTCATCAACGGCAGCGTCATCCGCGTGGATGGCGGCGTGCCCAACGCGCGGCATTCCTGGACCCTGGCCCCGGCCGAACGAGGAGACACCTACAACGGCTTTCCTCAGTACGCCCCGCCGTCCCTGTTCTCCGACGACTGAAGGCGATGCAGGGCATCCCGCACTTCGCCGCGGAACTGGGCGAGCGCCAGCGCGTCGCGGTCGGGCGGCTGCAGTGCCTGCCACAGGAAGCCGACCAGCTGGTCGGCGGTGGCGCCCACGTCCACCCGCGCGCCGCGCAGGATGGCGTCCCACAGCACGTGCTCCATCGGCCCGTAGACCGCCGAGCGCAGCAGCCGCAGCGGCATGTCGCGCCGGATGTCCCCGTCGGCCTGGCCCTGCGCCAGGATGCGCATGAGCGGCGCCGTGTAGCGGCGTTGCAGCCCGGCGTAGACCTCGCCGAAATCATCGTTGCGCGCCCGCCCCTCGGAGAGGATGAAGGCGCACAGCCCGGAGCCTTCCGCCAGCAGGTGCCGCAGGTGCGCATGCACCAGGTAATGCAGCTGGGCGCGCGCGCCGTGCACGCGCGGCAGGTCGTCCTCGACCTTGGCGATGATCTCGTCGTACCAGTCGCTGATCACCCGCACGCACAGCTCGCGCTTGCCCCCGAAATAAGTGAAGACCGTCGCCTCGGACACGCCCAGGCGCTGCGCGATCTCCGTGGCGGTGGCCGCCTGGAATCCCGCCTCCGAGAAAACCTGGCGCGCCACGCGCAGGATGTCCCGGATGCGCTGTTCGGACTTGGCGCTGGCCGGCGGACGGCGTATCGGGACGGTGGCGGCTTTTTCCATGCGGGCGAGGGCGGCGGGACGGTGGGCGGGGGCTTATTATTGAGCCAGGGTCAAGTTCGTGGCAAGGCACGCGATCCGGGCATTTTCAACGCGAACAACAACAGTCGAGACAAATCATGCTGTCCAGAGCCGATTCCTACGCGCAGCTAGCGTCCCAATTCCAATGGCAGGTGCCGGCGGCCTACAACATCGGCGTCGACGCCTGCGACAAGTGGGCCGACGGCAGCGGCCGCCTGGCGCTGATCTACGAGAAAAGCGACGGCGCCCAGACGCGCTATACCTTCGACGAGATCAAGGCGCAGTCCAACCGCCTGGCGCACAGCCTGGAGCGCCACGGCGTCAAGCGCGGAGACCGCGTGGCCGTCTACCTGCCGCAGGCGCCCGAGACGGCGGTCACGCACATCGCCGTCTACAAGATGGGGGCCGTGGCGGTGCCGCTGTTCACCCTGTTCGGCGTGGACGCCATCCAGTACCGGCTGGCCAACAGCGGCGCGGCCGCGCTCGTGACCGACGCGGCGGGCTGCCGCAAGCTGCGCGAGATCCGCGCCAGCCTGCCCGATCTGAAGGTCGTTTACTGCATCGACGACGAGCCCGTGGACGACGCCGTGCCGTTCCACGCCGCGCTGGCCGCTGAGTCCGACGAATACGCGCCGGTGGCCACGGCCGCGGACGACCCGGCGGTCATCATCTATACCTCGGGCACCACCGGCAAGCCCAAGGGCGCGCTGCACGCCCACCGCGTGCTGCTGGGCCACCTGCCCGGCGTCGAGATGTCGCACGAATTCTTCCCCGAGAACGCCGCCCTGATGTGGACGCCGGCCGACTGGGCCTGGATCGGCGGACTGCTGGACGTGCTGCTGCCCGCCTGGCACCACGGCGTGCCCGTACTGGCGCGTCGCTTCGAGAAGTTCGACGGCGCCAGCGCCCTCGAACTGATGGCCCGCCACGGCGTGACCCACACCTTCCTGCCGCCCACGGCGCTCAAGATGATGCGCGGCGTGGTGCCGCCGCCCGGCGCGCCGGCCCTGGCGCTGCGCTCGGTCGCCAGCGGCGGCGAGTCGCTGGGCGCGGAACTCATCGACTGGGGCCGCCGCGTGCTGGGCGTCACCATCAACGAGTTCTACGGCCAGACGGAATGCAACATGCTGGTGTCCTCGTGCTCCTCGCTGTTCGAGCCGGTCATCGGCGCCATCGGCCGCGCCGCGCCCGGCCACCGGGTTGCGATTGTGGATGAGCAGGGCGTCGAAGTGGCCGATGGACAGGAGGGCAATATCGGCGTATTGCGGCCCGACCCGGTCATGTTCCTGGGTTACTGGAACAATCCGCAGGCCACGGCAGAGAAGTTCGCCGGCGACTACCTCCTGACCGGCGACCTGGGCGTGCGCGACGAGCAGGGCTTCATCCGCTTCGTGGGCCGTAACGACGACGTCATCACCAGCGCCGGCTACCGCATCGGCCCGGGCCCCATCGAAGACTGCCTGATCGGCCATCCCGCCGTGCGGATGGCGGCGGTGGTGGGAGTGCCGGATGCGGAGCGCACCGAGATCGTGATGGCCTACGTGGTCTTGAACGAAGGATTCGAGGGCGACGACGCGCTGGTGAAGTCGCTGCAGGCCCACGTGCGCACCCGCCTGGCGGCGCACGAATACCCGCGCGCCATCCGCTTTGTAACCACTTTGCCCACCACGGCCACGGGCAAGATCATCCGCCGGGAGCTGCGCGACGGCCGCTACGCCTGAGCGGACTCAACCGGTGACAATGTCGTCCATGAGGATGGGTTGACGGGCAACCGGCGGCTGCAAGTATGATGGCGCAAATTGCTACGGCCCCACTCCAAATGGGGCCGTATCACCATTAGCCTTATCAGTATGGAGATAACCCCGATGAATAAGCCTTTGGATGGGGGATTGGCAGCCTTGAACGTGCCTGCCTACGTCAAGCACCGCGGCCTGATCGACTGGGTGGCGAGCTTCGTCGCCCTGGCCAAGCCCGACAACGTCGTCTGGTGTGATGGTTCCCAGGAAGAATACGACCGCCTCTGCGAGCAGATGGTCCAGTCGGGCACCTTGCGCAGGCTGAACCCCGCCAAGCGGCCTAATTCCTACCTGGCCTGGTCGGATCCCTCCGACGTCGCCCGCGTGGAAGACCGTACCTTCATCTGTTCCGACCGTCCCGAGGATGCCGGCCCGACCAACAACTGGGCGGATCCCGCCGAGATGCGCGATACGCTCAACGGCCTGTTCGACGGCGCCATGCGCGGCCGCACGCTGTACGTGGTGCCGTTCTCGATGGGCCCGCTGGGCTCGGACATCGCCCACATCGGCGTGGAACTCTCCGACAGCCCCTACGTGGCCGTGAACATGCGCATCATGACGCGCATGGGCAAGCAGGTCTACGACGTGCTCGGCGCCGACGGCGACTTCGTGCCCTGCGTGCATTCCGTGGGCAAGCCCCTGGCCGCCGGCGAAGCCGACGTCTCCTGGCCGTGCAACCCCACCAAGTACATCGTCCATTTCCCCAAGAGCCGCGAAATCTGGAGCTACGGCTCGGGCTACGGCGGCAACGCGCTGCTGGGCAAGAAATGCTTCGCGCTGCGCATCGCCTCCACCATGGGGCGCGACCAGGGCTGGCTGGCCGAACACATGCTGATCCTGGGCGTCACCTCGCCCAAGGGCCGCAAGTACCACGTCGCGGCCGCCTTCCCGTCGGCCTGCGGCAAGACCAACTTCGCCATGCTGATCCCGCCCCAGGGCATGGACGGCTGGAAGGTCACCACCATCGGCGACGACATCGCCTGGATCAAGCCCGGCCCCGACGGCCGCCTGCACGCCATCAACCCGGAAGCCGGCTATTTCGGCGTGGCGCCGGGCACCAGCGAGCAGACCAACTTCAACGCCATGGCCACGCTCAAGGCCAACGTCATCTTCACCAACGTGGCGCTCACCGATGACGGCGACGTCTGGTGGGAAGGCATGACCGACACGCCGCCCGCGCACCTGGTCGACTGGCAAGGCCAGGACTGGACCCCGGCCATCGCGCGCGAAACCGGCCGCAAGGCCGCGCACCCCAACGCGCGCTTCACCGCGCCGGCCGCGCAATGCCCCTCGATCGACCCCGAATGGGAAAATCCGCAGGGCGTGGTCATCGACGCCTTCATCTTCGGCGGCCGCCGTTCCACCACCGTGCCGCTGGTCACCGAAGCCCGCAACTGGGTCGAAGGCGTCTACATGGCCGCCACCATGGGCTCGGAAACCACCGCCGCGGCCGCCGGCCAGCAGGGCGTGGTGCGCCGCGACCCCTTCGCCATGCTGCCGTTCTGCGGCTACAACATGAGCGACTACTTCGGCCACTGGCTGAAGCTGGGCAAGCAACTGGAAGCCGCCGGCGCCACGCTGCCGCGCATCTACTGCGTCAACTGGTTCCGCAAGGGCCCCGACGGCAAGTTCGTCTGGCCCGGCTTCGGCGACAACATGCGCGTGCTGCGCTGGATGCTGGGCCGCATCGACGGCCAGTCCAAGGGCGTGGACCAGGTGTTCGGCATTTCGCCCAGCTACCAGGACATCGACTGGACCGGCCTGGAGTTCAGCCCGGACAAGTTCGAACAGGTCATGTCCGTGGACGCGGACGCCTGGCGCGCGGAACTCGCCCTGCACGACGAGCTCTTCACCCAGCTGGAGCAGGGCCTGCCCAAGGACCTGCCCGCCGTCAAGGCCAGCATCGAAGGCCGCATCGCCGCCTGAAGCCGCCCACGGCGCCGGACCCCGGAGGGCGCGCGTGCGCCTTCCGCCGCGGCATCCGGCTGCCGGCGGTTCCGCAATGACAAGGGTGCAGGCACCGGAAAATCTCCGGCGCCTGCACCCTTTTGGCGGTCAGCCCAGCACACCCAAATGCCCCAAAAGGCCGCCCGCGCGGCCGCCTTGGGGCGACCCCGCAAACGCTTCCGAGGTTCCGAAGCTCCAGGCAAGAACCTCAAGAACCCCAATCTCCCCAGTGACGGGACAGCCAAAACCAATGCAGCCGGTCGCGGCGGGGCCCCGCGCGCCCCAGGCCCCCGCCGCGATCGGCGTCAATAGCACCGCCTCCCACCACTCCTCCAGTTGGTGCACAATCCCCGATATGCACCTGACCCCCGAAGACCTGGCGAACATCACCACCCTGACGCTCGCGCACTACGAAGACAACGCCGATTCGTTCGAAGCCGGCACCCGCGACCACGATGTCAGCCAGAACATCGCCGCGCTGCTGCGCCACATCGAAGGCGAACCTCCGTACGACATCCTGGACCTGGGCTGCGGCCCCGGCCGAGACCTCAAGACGTTCACCGCCCTGGGCCATCGCGCCGTCGGCCTCGACGGCACCGCGCGCTTCGTCGAGATGGCCCGCGAGGCCAGCGGTTGCGAAGTCTGGCACCAGGACTTCCTGCACCTCGCGCTGCCCGACGACCGCTTCGACGGCATCTTTGCCAACGCCGTCCTGTTCCACGTGCCCGGCCAGGAACTGCCCCGGATATTGCGCGAACTGCGCGCCGCCCTCAAACCACGCGGCGTGCTGTTCAGCTCCAACCCGCGCGGCGGCAACCAGGAAGGCTGGAATCGCGGCCGCTACGGCGCCTACCATGACCTGGAAGGCTGGCGCAGCCTGATGGCGGCCGCCGGTTTCGAAGAACTCGAACACTACTTCCGCCCGCAAGGCCTGCCCCTGGAACAGCAGCCCTGGCTCGCCAGCGTCTGGCGCAAAGCCTCCGCCTGAGCCCGGCCGCGCGCGCAACCTGCCGGGTCAGTCCGCCCGCAGCATCCAGGGCGCATCCGGCAACGGCACCAGCTCGCAATCCACGCTGGGGCCGGCCCGCTCAAGCACCGCGAACTCGCCGTCCGCCAGCGCCAGGAGCGGGTGGTGCCAAACGTCCCGCCACAGCGTAACCCCCACCCCCGGACCCGCCAGGAAAGCGCGCAGCGTCGCCGGATCCGGCGCGTCCGCGCCCAGCGCCACCAGCACCACATAAGGCGTCGCCGCCAGTGGCAGGAACGTCTGGCTGCCCAGCCGGTGCCGCTCCACCACCTGCGCCGCGAACGGCAGTGCGATTCCCTGCGCCCGGAACACCGACAGCGAAGGCCGTCCGCCCGCAGCAAGGAGGTCGGGCTCCCGCAACTCCACCCGCAGCGAGGTGCCCGCGTTGATTTCGCGGCCGCTGCGGCCGGCGCTGCTGACCACTTCGCCGTAGGGCGCGAACGCCTCGGCCGTCAAAGGCTGCGCCATCAGAGTCCGCGTATCCATCAGAAATTGATCCCCAGCCATTCGCGCACCTGTTCGTGCAGGTCGCCGGCAAAATCCTCGGGCGAGCCGGAAGCGGTGATCTCGCCCAGGCTCAGCACGTAGATGTGGTTGGACATGGCCACGACCCGGCGCACGTTGTGGTCCACCAGAAGGATCCCCATGCCGGTCTCGGCGAACGCGCGGATCCATTGGAACACCTCGGCCGCCACGCGCGGCGCCAGCCCGATGCTGGGCTCGTCGATCAGGCAGACCTGGGGCTGGACCATATAGGCCTTGGCGAACTCCAGCGACTTCTGCTGGCCGCCCGACAGATTGCCGGCCTGGTCCTTCAGCTTCTCCTTCAGCACCGGGAACCGCTCCAGCGTGTCGGCGAAGCGCGATTCCAGCACCTCGCCGTAGCGCTTGCGCCGGCCTTCGAGCGGCAGGCGCAGGTTTTCCTCCACCGTCAGGTAGGGGAACAGGCTGGATTCCTGCGGGATGTACCAAAGGCCGTCGTCGATCATGCGATGCGGCGCCTGCCCGGAAATGTCGCGCCCGGCCCGCGTCACGCGGCCGGACTTCGGCGGCAGGAACCCGCAGATCGCCTTCATGAGCGTCGACTTGCCCGCGCCGTTCAGGCCGATCAGGCCGCTGATGCGGCCCGCCTCCACCGTCAGCGACACATTGCGCAGCACGTCGATGTCGCCCAGGTAGCCGGCGGTCACGCTCTCCATGGCCAGGAGGGTGTCAGGCATGGTTCTGCTCCTCTTGTCCCTGCTCGCCCAGATAGGCCTCGATCACCGCCGGCTCGCGCAGCACCTGCTGGGTGGGGCCATCGGCCAGCACCCGGCCGGCGTTCATGCAGACCGAGCGCGGACACAAGTCCACGACCACCGGCATGTCGTGACTGACCAGGATGAACGTCTGGCCGCCCTGGTTGCGGCGGCGGATGAACTCCGACATGGTTTCCTTCATGACGGGGTGCACCGCGGCGAAGGGTTCGTCCAGCAGCGCCACGCGCGGCGGCACCATGAAGCAGGCGCCGAATTCCAGCAGCTTCTTCTGCCCGCCCGATAGCTGCCCCGCGTCCAGGTGCATGACGTGGCCCAGCTTGAGCTCCTCCAGCAGTTCCAGCGCGCGGCGGCTCGCGCCGGCCTCGTCCAGCCCCATCGCCAGCCCGCACACGACCAGGTTGTCGTAGGCGCTCACGCGGTTGAACACGCGGGTCATCTGGAACATCCGCAGCACGCCCAGCCGCGTCAGCTGCGTGGGGTTCAGGCCCATGATGCTGCGGCCGTCCAGCCGCACCTCGCCCGCGTCCGCCGCCAGGTGGCCCGACAGTACGTTGAGCAGGGTGGTCTTGCCCGAACCGTTGGGGCCGATCAGCCCCAGCAGTTCGCCGTCGGCCACGTCCATGCCCGCGCCGTTCACCGCGAGCAGGCCGCCGAAGCGCTTCTGTATTCCCGATATCTGCAGCAGTGCCATCAGGCCCCCCTGGCGTTGCCCGAACGGCGCAGCGCGGCGCGGCGCGCCAGGCCCCACAGCCCCTCGCGGAAAAAGCGCGCGAATACGATGACCAGCAGCGCGAACACGATCATCTGGATGTTGCCGACGTCGCGCAGCATCTCGGAGGCCACGTACACCAGCACGGCGCCCAGCAGCGGGCCGACCAGCGTGCCCATGCCGCCGATCACCACCATGGCGATCACCATGCCGGTCTGCGCCACGATGCCCAGCTCCGGGCTGACCAGCTGCGCGAACGTGCCATACAGCCCGCCGGCGAATCCGCAGATGGCGCAGCTCGCCAGGAAGGCCAGGGTCTTGTAGCGCACCACGTCGATGCCCCGGCTGGCCGCGCCGATCTCATCGTCGCGGATCGCCTGCAGGAAGCGGCCCGGCCGGGCCCGCAGCAGCAGGAAGACCAGCAGCGTCACCGCCGCCAGCACGCCCAGGAACAGGTAGTAGTTGCCGACGCGGCTGTCCAGCAGGGCCGGCACGTGCAGGCCCTGGTCGCCGCGGGTGAAGTCGATGGAGTTGTAGATGATCAGGCGCGCGATCTCGGCGAAGGACAGCGTGGTCAGCGCCAGGTAGGGGCCCGACAGCCGCAGCACGATGCGGCCCAGCACCAGGCCGATCAGCCCCGGCACCACCGCCGACAACGGCAGGCCCAGCCACAGCGGCACGCCCCAGTGGAAGGCCAGCAGGCCGGTGGTGTAGCCGCCCAGCATGGCGAAGGCCGCCGGCGCCAGCGAAAACTGGCCCGTGTAGCCCGCCAGCAGGTTCCAGCCGGTGGCCAGCATCGCGAAATACATGCTGACGATCAGCACGCCCAGCCAATACGGCGACGAAATGCCCAGCGGCAGCAACGCCAGCACGGCCAGGAACGCCAGCGACAGGCGCATCTCCTGGCGCAGCTTGTTGCGCAGCAGGTTGGGGTGGGTGAGCGGATCCATGTTCAGACCTCCCGCGCGCGTTCGCCGAACAGGCCCTTGGGCCGGAACAGCAGGATCAGGATCAGCAGGGCCAGCCCGAAGGTGTCGCGGTAGTCATAGGACAGGTACACCGCGCCGAAACTTTCGAGCACGCCCAGCGCCAGCGCCGCCAGGATGCTGCCGGGTATCGATCCCATGCCGCCGATCACGACGATCACATAGGACTTGATGGCCGGGAACGCGCCCACGTCCGGCGCGGGATTGATGACCGGCGCCAGCAACGCGCCGGCCAGCGCCGCGAGCACGCCCGAGGCCATGAAGATAATGCTGCTGGCGCGCGCGGTGTCGATGCCGGCGATGGAGGCGCCCAGCCGGTTCTGCGCCACCGCCTGCACCTGGCGGCCCCAGAGCGAGCGCTTGATGAACAGCGCCAGCCCGACCAGCAGCACGATGGACAGGCCCGCCGTGATCAGCTTCTGGCCGCTCATCATGAAAGGGCCGACCGCCATGCGCGTCACGTCGGACAGGGCCGGGCCGCGCATGGGGTAGGGGCCCACCACCTTGTCCACCAGGTTGATCAGGAGCAGCGACAGGCCGAAGGTGACCACCACCGCGTACTCGTCCTTCATCAGCCCCCAGGAGCCGTAGCCGGCGTACAGCGGGCGCATCAGCCAGCGTTCGGTGGCCCAGCCCAGCAGCGCGCCGGCGGCCGCGGCCACGGGCAGCGCCAGCCAGGGCGGCACGCCCAGGGCCAGCGACACCAGGGTGTAGGTGTAGGCCCCGATCATGTAGAACTCGCCGTGCGCGAAATTCACGACCTTCAGGATGCCGAAGATCATGGTCAGGCCGACCGCCATCAGCGCGTAGAACAGGCCGATGATCAGGCCGTTGACGAACAGGTCCAGTACCAGCACTCGATGCTCCCTGACGCCGGGGCCGGGCCCCGGCGTTCATTGCGGTTCAAGAATGGAGGCGGTCCGGCCCTGTCGGGCAGCAGACCGGAGACGCGGCGTGGGGGCCCCTTTTGCCGCCGGGCCGCCCCAAGGCAAAAGACGCCCCCTCGGGGGGCAGCAAGCAAGCGCAGCTTGCGCGGCGTGGGGGCCCCTTTTGCCGCCGGGCCGCCCCAAG
>PJUK01000083.1_pt1 | contig 90792 bp, 65 predicted proteins | sample 1512211 | NCBI WGS metagenome assembly PJUK01 (sample SAMN08177668, study PRJNA422409) | Feces metagenome, whole genome shotgun sequencing project. | reverse complement strand
CGATCAGAACTTCTTCTCTCCAGCGGGAGGCGCATTCTACAGCGTTCAAAACCGCTGTCAACCACCTCTTTCAAACCGCTTTCGATCCATTCGACCGAGGCATCAACAGGATCAAACCACCACCCTGTCGACCGGTGCGCATTCTACACACCAACTCCAGCTTTACAACCCCTTTTAAAAACTTAACTTATTGATTAACAAGAAGTTTTTAACAGGCTTCATTGCTGAAGTGGCGCGCATTCTACCGTCAGCAGAACGTGCGTCAAGCTTATATTTCAGTTTTATTGCTCAAAGCGCTTCAAGCGCCTCGCGCAGGCCACTCCGCCGCTCCACTCGCCGCTGCACGGCCTGTTCGAAGATACCTGCACGGCTTTCAATGAGGCTGAACCAGTGGCGGGCCCGCGTGATACCGGTGTAGATCAGCTCCTTGGTCAGTACCGGGTTGAGGCTATCGGGCAGGATTAACGCGCAATGGCTGAACTCGGAGCCCTGCGATTTATGCACGGTCATGGCGAACACTGTTTCCACAGCGCTCAGGCGACTGGGCAGGATATGCCGCAACGTGCCACTGCCGTCATTTCGTGGAAAGACTACCCTCAGCACCTGGCGTACAGGCGCGCCGGGAAACTCTGGCGGCTCCGGCAAACGTAGCGCGATACCAATGTCGCCATTCATCAGCCCGAGGCTGTAGTCGTTGCGCGTCACCAGCACCGGCCGACCTTCATACCAGCCATGTGCCTGCTCCAGCAGACCACGCCGTACCAATGCGTCAGCGATACGCTCGTTAAGCGCCTCCACACCCCATGTACCTTTGCGAACCGCACAGAGCAGCTGGAACTGATCGAATGCCGACAGTACATTGCCGGCCCAGCGATCCCAGGCCTGCGAATCGGCCTCGGGAGCGGGACGCTCCATCTGCATCGTCTGCAAATAATGCGCATACCCCTGAGGACGAGGTTCACCGCTGCCCTGCCCCTCTATCAAAAGTCGCTCCAGCGCACGATCCTGCTCGCCAGACAAGCGCAATACGTGCAGATCGTCCGAACCGGCTGCCAGGGTCGCTCGCGCCGACTGTGCATCGCCCAGGTTCACCGCACGGGCCAGACGACCGATGCCCGAGCCGCTACCGAAACGACGCGAGTGACGCAGCATGACGATGTGCTGTGCCAGTGCTTTGTCACCGGATACCAGCGCCGGATCGTCCAGCCGCTCGCCCGTCTGGGTTTCCAGCCACAGGCGCGTCGCCTCGCTGTAGCCGCCGCTTTCCGCCTCTCGACAGAGATCACCCAGTACCGCACCGGCCTCTACCGACGCGAGCTGATCCTTGTCGCCGAGCAGAATCAGGCGCGCATGCGCCGGTAGTGCGTCGAGCAGACTGGACATCATCTCCAGGTCGATCATCGATGCTTCGTCGACCACCAATACGTCCAGCGGCAAGGGGTTGGCGGCATCGTGACGAAAATGGCGGCTGCCAGGACGACTGCCCAGCAAGCGATGCAGTGTCGTCACCAGCGTCGGAATCTGCTCACGCACCCGCTCGTCCAGCGCCAGTGACTGCACCTGCGCGCCGATCGACTCGGTCAGCCGAGCGGCAGCCTTGCCGGTTGGCGCCGCCAGGCTCAGGCGTAGCGGCTCGCCAGTAGCCATGGCAGCTTCCTGCAACAGTGCCAGCAGACGCACCACAGTGGTCGTCTTGCCGGTTCCTGGCCCCCCAGTGATCAGCGTGAAGCGCCCTTGAGCGGCCATGGCACAAGCCAGTTTCTGCCAGTCGGTCAGGCGCAGGCCGTCTACCACCAGTGCGTCGGGAAAGAGCGAAGCCAGGCGCGCAGCCAGATCGGCCGGTGCCGCGGCACGCGCCTGCAGACGCTGGGCGATGTTGCCAGCTACCTGTCGTTCGTAGTGCCAGTAACGCCGCATATATAGACAGGCACCACTGAGCACCAGCGGCGCCCCTTCGGACTCCAGCAATGAGCTGCCGGCACAAGCCGCCAACCAGGCTTCAAGGCTGACCCCGGCCAATACCTGGGACGGCAGGCTCATCACCTCTTCAGGATCCTCGCCTTCCGGCGGCAGGGACAAGACAAAATCCGGGTTGGCCAGTGTTGCTGCCAGATCCAGGCAAACATGCCCCTGACCAAGCTGATGACTGGCCAGGGCAGCGCCGAGCAGCAGCAGGGGCGAAGCGTCCGGATCCAGCTCAGCGAACAGCTGCGCCAGCGCACGATCCAGCTCACGCAGCCAACCACGCTCGCTCCAGGTGGAAAGCAAGGCAAAGAGTTCGGCGCGATCACGCAGCGCCGGCGCAAGCGTCACACTCATGCTGCGCCCTCCTCTGCTTCGCCCATGAACAGCGCATCCAGACGCTCGATCAGCTCGCGAGGTGGCCGCGCCAGGTAGGCACCCTGCTGCGGTGCACGAATAAAGAGGTAAAGCGCGCCACCTAAATGCTGGTCGTAGTCGTAATCGGGCAAGCGCAGACGAAGTTGCCGATGCAGCGCCAGCACGTAGAGCACGTATTGCAGGTCATAGCGGTGGCTGACGATGGCGACCTCCATTGCTTCGCGGGTGTATGCACTGTCGTCGCTGCCGAGCCAGTTGGATTTGTAATCCGCCACGTAGTAACGCCCCTGATGTTCGAATACCAGATCGATGAAGCCCTTGAACATGCCATTGAGGGTGTCGGCACGCAGCGGCTGCCTGGCGATACCCGGCAACTCGCACTGCTGCACCCACTGATCCAGCAGCCTGACGTCCACCCCGCGCGCTTCGAACCAGAACTCCAGCTCGGGCTGATACTGCGTCAGTTGCGCCAGCACGACGGTATCCGCCCCCTCCAGTGCGAGCGGCTGGGTCAGTAACGCCAGTAGCCAGTGCTGCAACGGGTCGATCCAGCTCTCCAGGCCACGACGCTGGCAGCGCCTCGCCAGCGCCTCGCGCAGCCTCGGCGGATCCTGTGCCAGGGTCGCGAAGCCTTCCTGCGCCGCCATTTCCAGCAGACCGTGGAGGAAGGTGCCGGGGTTCGGCCCGCGCGGAAAGCGATGCAGCCCTTGAGCGGATGCCGGCAGCGGCGCCAGGGCCTGCAACGGATCCTCATCGTCGATGGCGTTCTGCATCGCCGGGCTGTCGGGCGCGGCGTCTTCATGACGGCTGACCTGGCTGGGTGCATCCTCGTCCAGACGCAGCGCACTGTAGGAGGCGATCCACCAATGCTCAGCGGCGCGTCGTAGTGGCGTACGCCAATGCGGCTCGAACTGCTCATCTTCGATCATGCGATAGCGCTGCTCGCTGGCGGGCGGCACCGGCGCCACGGTGCTTTCCAGCCCAGCGGCAAAGGGCGCAAGCCAGCTGGCGAGTTCGCCACTGGCTGCCAGCGATACGCCGCCACCGAGCAGGTAGCCCAAGGCCGACTCATGCAGACGCGACTTCTTGCCGTTACCGATCTTCAGGTCTGCCACGCCCATCCAACAGGCATGACGGGCACGGGTCAGCGCCACATAGAGCAGCCGCAAGTCTTCACCCAGACGCTCACGCTCGGCGCGCTCCAGGCTGTCTTCATCGGCCTTAAGCACCAGTCGGCGGCGCTCGCCGTCGTGGATTTGCAGCGGCTTCTTTTCATCCACCGGGCGGAATGCGCAGATGAATGGCAGGAAAACCAGGGGATACTCCAGCCCCTTGGATTTGTGGATGGTCACCACGCGCACCAGCGCTTCGTCACTCTCCAGACGCAGCACCTGCTCGTCGGCAGCCTGCACCTCACCCGCCAGCAATTCGCCCAGGTGACGAATCAGCGCCAGTTCACCATCGAGCTCGGCGGCGGCCTGCTGCAGCAGCTCGGCCAGGTGCAGCAGATTGGTCAACACCCGCTCGCCATCATCACGCGTCATCAGCCGTTGCGGCAGCTCGAAGTCCTGCAGCAACTGACGCAGCATCGGCAGCACGCCCTGGCGCTGCCAACGCTGACGGTAGTCGCGGAACTGCATGACGCGGCGCTCCCAGGTACGCTCGTCGAGGTTGAGCTGCTCTAACTCGGTCAACGCCAGCCCCAGCGTCGCGCTAGCCAGCGCCGCGCGCAGCGGCCGATCCTGATCCGGCTCGGCACAGGCGCGCAACCACAGCAGCAGGTCGCGTGCCTCCTGGGCAGCAAACACCGAATCCTTGTCGGAGAGGTAGACACTGCGCACGCCGCGGGCGGCCAGCTCGCCGCGAATGGCCTGCGCCTCGTTGAAATCGCGCACCAGCACCGCGATGTCGCTGGGCCGCAAGGCACTGAGCATGCCCTCTTTGCTAAAACCGGCCTGTCCGCTTTGGCCCAGGTTCAGCAGACGCACGATCTCGCTGGCCGCACCGGCCGCCATGGCATCCAGATAGGCGCCCTTGGCAACCGGCTCGTCGCTCGCCAGTTGCCACACCGTCAGAGCGGGTTGCGCCTGGCCGTCGACACTCCAGACTTCGCGTCGACCTTGCGCGCCCACCTCGATAAAAGGCAGATCATCGCGCAGCAGAAACGCACCCTCGCCGCCCTCGCGCTGCTCAGCCCTTAGGAAAACGCCATTAACGGCATCGACCATGGTCTGACTGGAGCGGAAGTTTTTCTCCAGGTTGTAGTGCCGCCCGGATGTCGCCCGGCGCGCACGCAGGTAGGTGTGGATATCGGCGCCACGGAAGGAATAGATGGCCTGCTTGGGGTCACCGATCATGAACAGGCCGCAGTCGTCGCGGTTGGCTTCGACCTCGTAGAGCCTATCGAAGATGCGGTACTGCAGCGGGTCGGTGTCCTGGAACTCATCGATCATCGCCACCGGAAACTGGCGGCGAACCACCTCGGCCAGGCGCGGGCCATTGCTGCCTTGCAGGGCAGCGTCCAAGCGCACGAGCATGTCGTCGAAGCCCATCTCCGCACGCTGGCGTTTCTCCCAGTCGAAGCGCTGGCGAACCCAGGCCGCCGCGTGCTGCAGAGCGGCATCAGCGGGGTCGGGCAAGGCGTCGAGTTGCGCCTTGAGTAGTGCCATGGCCTCCAGTGCCGGATGACTAGGTGCATCGCCCTTCCAGGCTTCGGCCAGGCCGTCGGGGGTCAGGCGAGTGAACCCCGTGCCCAGATCGAGACGCGACTCCTCGCCACTGGCCCACTCACGCAACTTGGCCAACCAGGGATTGTAGAAGCGTGCCTGGATTTTCTTGCCGTCCACCTGTTTCGCCGCCACCGTCGCATCCAGCAACAGCTGCAACTCGTCGGCCCAGGCCAGCCAGGGCGCCTTGAGTTCGGCAAGCGCTTGCTCGCGCTGCTGCAATGCGCTGTCGAGCAGCTCACCCAGAGCCCGCGCCGAAACCTCGCTCTCTTCACTGAGTAAAGGTCGTAGCTTCGCCCCCAATGCAGCAGGTGTGCCCCAGACACCTGCCACCCATTGCAGCGCCGCGCCCTGCAGCGGATAGCAGTGCTGCCGCCAGTAGTCGCGCACCACCTCGGCCAACAGCTCGCTGTGGTCGGTCTCCAGGGTCTGGCTGAACAGGCTGCCGCTGTCGAAGGCATGCTCGCGCAGCATGCGCTGGCACCAGCCATGGATGGTGGACACGGCGGCCTCGTCCATCCACTGCGCTGCCAGCTCCAGGCGGCGGGCGCACTCGTCCCACTGCGTTTGCGCGAAATCACCGCGTAATTCGCGCAGCAGATCATCGCCCTGGGCATCGCCACGGAATACGGTGGCGGCTTCGACCAGGCGCGCGCGAATCCGGTCACGCAATTCGCGCGTGGCCGCATCGGTAAAGGTCACCACCAGAATCTGCGGCGGCAGCAACGCCTCGCGGAACGCGGCGTCGCCCCCATGCCCCAGGATCAGTCGCAGGTAGAGCGCGGAAATGGTGAAGGTCTTGCCCGTGCCGGCACTGGCCTCGATCAAACGGCTGCCATGCAGGGGAAACGTCAGGGCCAATGGGCGCTGCTGGCTCATGCTGCGTCCTCCTCGAGCGCCTGGGGATGGCTGTCGAGCAGCGGCTGGTAGAGCCGCTCGCTCCAAAGCTGGAACTGATCATCGGCGCTGAGCGCAGCGTAGTCGGGGAACTGCCGGGCCAGGCTGGAACTGCCCTGGACTTCGCCCGTGAGGTTGTAGCCCCCCTCGTAGACGCTGCGCGCCTTTTCCTCGTTGTTGTCCTGCAACCAGGCCAGCGAGGTTTTCAGCGCGACCGGCAACGGCGACTGCATACCCGCATTCCAGGCCTCCAGCCAGACCGTGAGTATGCGTCTGGCCTGCTCGGCTTGCAGTGGTTCGAAGGCCAGACTGCGATCCTCGCCGACCAGCAAGGTGGTCAGCGGCACGCCACAGGCCGCGGCGATGACGTGCAGTACATAGGGCCGCAACAGGCGATGCCACTTCCAGCTCTTGTCCTTGTGCAACGCGCCTGGCAACAGCTCCAGACGTGCCAGGCCGCCATCGGCCTTCTGCCGCAGCCCGGCGAGCCAGCCGTCGAGCTGAACACCGGCTGCGGCGAAAGTCAGGCGCTGCGGGGATTCCAGCAGGGTCGGCCAGCACAGGCAAAGTCCCTGGTAACGCCGTAATTGTGCCGGCAGGGGCTCCAGCAAGGCGTTGCGATACTGCTCGCCGAAACCGGCCAGCGGCAGGACACCACTGCGTTGCAGGCGGTCGGCTGCCGCCCTCAGCGCATCATCGCTGTCGCCCTCGCCTGCGGTCGCCGCCTTGAGCAAGGTTTCCTGCAACTGGTAGCGCTGCAGACCGTCGAGGGCGAACGGCTCGCTGTCGAGCTGCGCCTGCTCTTGTTCATCGAGAAACACCTTCAGGCGACGGGTGAAGAAACACTTCACCGGATCGCGCAGGAACGACTGCAACAGCTCAGGCGTGAGCTGTTGCCCCTCCTCCCAGGCCGATAAAGGCGCAGCGCTCTCGCCTGCCAAGGCCTGGCCATGCAGGGCGGCCCACTCGTGGGCATAACTGAACAGCTGCGTTTCGCCAGCGAAGTAGCGCCGGCTGAAAGGTTGCAAGGGATGCTCGGTGGTCAGACCGTGCAGCAGGTCGCCGCCGCCAGCCAGTGCCCAGGCACTGGCAAGATGGTCGCGCAGCTGACCGACCAACACGGACGGCGGACGCTCGCTGTTGTCGCGAATACTGCGCCCTACCCAGCTGATATAGAGACGATCACGCGCCGCTAGCAGTGCTTCGAGCAGCAGATAGCGATCATCCTCGCGGCGCGAGCGGTCACCGGGGCGGTAATCGCCAGCCATCAGGTCGAAATCCAGCGGAGCCTGGCTGCGCGGATAGTCGCCATCGTTCATGCCCAGCAGGCAGACCTTGCGGAACGGGATCGCGCGCATCGGCATCAGGGTGCAGAAATTCACCGCACCGGCGAGAAAACGCTGACTCAGCCGCCCCTGATCGAGCCCGCCGAGCCAGGCTTCGCGCACCACTGGCAGGGTCAGCGCTTCGTCCAGCGTCGCGGCCTCACACAGCTCCAGCCAGGCATCCAGCGCATCGAGCAACTGAGTCGTGAGCACGTCTTCGCGGTCGTTTTGCGGCAAGAAGAAATCGTCGAGCACACTGCGCAAGCGTTCGCCCCACTGCACGGGTGTAGCCGGCTCGCGCAATTGCTGCAGATGCCGGTCGAGGGTTTCCAGCAGACGCGTTACCGGGCCGATCAACGCAGCATCGAGTCCGCCGATCTCGTCATAGGGTTCGATACCGGCAAAAGCATCGGCCGTGCCCACTGCGTAGCCCAGCAGCATGCGCCGCAGGCCAAAGCGCCAGGTGTTCTGCTCCAGGTTCTCGCCCAGACCGAGCGACTGCCGCTGAGTCGCGTCCAACCCCCAGCGCACGCCGGCCCCCTCCAGCCAGCGACGCAAGGTGGGCAACTGATCCTCGGCGATGGCGAAACGTTGACGCAGCGCGGCGACATCCAGCAAATCAAGAATCTCGCTGACGCTAAAGCGGCTTTCCGGCAGGCGCAGCAGGTGCTCCAGCGCGATGACCATCGGCTCCTTGCCGCGCAGTCCCTGGTCGGCCAGGGTGAAGGGAATGAAACGCGGGTCGTCGCTGGCGAACTGGCCGAATACGGCCTGGATATGCGGTGCGTAGGCATTGACGTCCGGCACCATGACGATCACGTCGCGCGGCCGCAGCGTGGCGTCCTCGCTGAAGCTGGCCAGCAATTGGTCATGCAGCACCTCCACCTCACGCTGGGCGCTGTGAGCGATGTGAAAACGCAGCGAATGATCTCTGGCAGGGTCAACGACCGGCCAGGTGCTGCGAGTTTCCGCCAGGGGACGCAGGTCGAGGATATCGTTCTGCAACTGACCGAGCAGACTGTCCTCGTCGGCCGGACTGAACAGGTCGATGCGCTCGAACTGTTCGCGATAACGCTGCGGCTCGTCGTACTGATCCAGCAAGTTGATGTAGTCGCGACCCTGCTTGCCCCAGGCAGCGAGCAGCGGCTGTCCGTGCTGATGCATGTCCTCCTGCTCGAACAGGCCGATCTGAGCGCCTGGTCTGCCCTTGCGCTGCTGGCGGCGGTATTCGTGGCGCAACAGATCCTTGTCTTCGACGATATCGCCCCAGTGGTGCTGACAGGGGTTGTGCACGTAGAGCATGACCTGGCTGAAACGCGCCATGGCCGCCAGTGCTTCCAGCACCTGGGCCGGCAATGAGGAAATACCGAAAACGGTGATGCGCCGAGGCAGTCCGGGCGGCGCTGCATCCAGTTCGCCCATACGGGCAACGAAGCGCGGATGCACGCCGGCGCGGCTCTCGGCCAGGTGCTGCTCGCCAACGTCCGCCAGCAAGGCACGCCACAGCGCGGGTTGCCAACGGGAATCGCCTTCCAGCAGCCGCTCGCCGCCGCGCGAGGTACGCAAACGATCATGCCCGGCGGCCCAGTCCGCCAGCCAGTCGGCACGGTAGACCTGGTATTGGTCGAACAGATCGGCCAGACGCTCAGCCAGTTGGTGGCGCTTGCGCAAATCCTGGTCATCGGCGAGGAAACGGCGCAGCGGAGCGAACGCCTCCTCGGCCAACAGATCCGGCAACAGCCGCATCAGGCGCCAGGTCAGAGGCGCCTTGTCCAGAGGCGATTGCTGCGGGATCGCGTCCTTGCCCAGCACGTTGCGGTACGCCTGCCAGAGAAAGCGCGCCGGCAGGTCGACATCCAGCGCCGCCGCGATGCCACAGCCATCACGCTCGGCCAGCGCCAGCTTGAGCCACTGGGCGATGCCATTGCTCTGCACCAGCAACACCTCGTTCTCCAGCGGCCGCAGCGGATAGCGCCGCATCCACTGCACCGCCAGCGCACGCAGCTCTTCGAGGTGGTTGCCGTGAATGACGATAAGGCCGGGGGACAGCTCCGGGCTGGCGGGCATCGACTGACTCCTGTCGAAAATCGAAGCGCAAGTTTGCCAGCATTTGGCGACAAGGTGCGTCATCCCCTTCGAGTTCGCAAACGAGGGTAAGGTACGACGGATTGCGATTCCCGGCTCACTCACCGTCTTCGGCGCGGAAAACCACGCAGCCTCAGCCGTCGCCGGCCTCGGTTTGATTCAGGTGTCACGTTATCGGGTAGCTGCATAGTTAGAGCAGGGCTCTTCTATGCGAATTGATGATGGATGATCCGCCTCCGCCCATGTCGATATCGGTGTTCTATCCGCACAATCACATTTCGCCCAAGACAGTCCGGATCTTCGGCGACTGGTTGATCGAGCGTTTCGCCAAAGCCTGAGACTGCCCCCTACGAGACTCGGGGTCATCGCCTTGATGGTGTTGATCGACTAGATGTTTGCATCGAGCGATTCAATCTCTTTGCTGGCATGCTTGCTGGCGACCTTGCCAGCATCACTGGATGCGAGGCGTCGATGGAGCTGGAAAGTCTATTCACTGAAAAACAGAGCTTTTCTTGAGTGTTGCCTGGACAGAGTAATTCGAACACTCCGCCCCCCTTGTGCCAGCGTTATTACTTGAGTACCCCCAGTAGCTTCCATAAACGCCTGGACTCGGCGTCAGCGCTGATCAACTCGTCCAGCAGCTCACCAAGAGGCTGGTTGCCCCACTCCACGGCTCGGCGAATGACGTAGGGCACCGGGCTGTGCGGCTCGGTTCTGGCCAGATAATCGGCGATTTGCGCCAATTGCCGATAGGCCTGCTCGCGACTATTGGGTACACCTGTGGCAGGCGCTGCGGGAGCAGTCGGTTCAGTAGTCGGCTCGTCCATCACGGCTTCACTCTCAGGCTCGGGTAAAGGGGTTGGCTCTGCCTGCGGGACGAATTCCTCGAGCTGAGCACGCAGGCTAAGCAGTGTCTGGCGTAACGAACCAAAACTGGGTGCCTGATCGGCCAGCCAGTCATCGCTCCAGTGATCCAGGCGATCAAGGGCAGCCAGGGAGTCTTGCAGCTCGGCGGCGGCAGCCTGGAAGTGCACAACCGGCGTTTGCCTGAGCTTTTCCTGCAGCTTGCGATACTCCAACCGAGCAGTCTCGGCGGCGATCTTGTCCTGTTTGCTGTCGCTCGTTTGCACCTGGCGCTGCTGCAATCGCAGCCAGTCGTGCAGGGTTGCATGCCCGAATTCGCTGGTGTCCAGGCCAAACAGCGGAATCTGGGTGCGCACGACGTCGCTGTACTGGCGGATCATCCATTCCAAAGGGAAGACGCGCCAGGAACGGTCATCGTCCTCAGGCTGCGGATGCAGAGTATCCGGATAGCGTTCGCACAAGCCTGCAAGCAACTCCAGCGCGGCAGCCAGCCCTGCCAGCGCATAACGCCTGATCCAGGCCTCGCCGAGCCACACGGCGATCATCAGATCCTTGCTGCGCTCACGCAGCAGATCACCGGCCAAGAGCTCCATCGCCGCCCAGTCGCCACGCTTGAGTTCACTCTGCCAGACGCCAGTAGGCAAGCTCGCGTCGTCCTCGCGGCGCAGCTCCCGCAGGCGATCCCAGGCGCCCTCGTAACGCAAGCTGGGACCGCAGACGTCCTCACCCGGGATGGGCTGCAGATAGGTTTCGATAGCAAAACGGCTCATGGCATCGGCGCTCCATCATGCAAGGCCTGCAGTTGAAAACTGGAAAACGGCGAGGCAGGCGCAACCACCGGCAACGGTTGGATCGACAAGGGCAGCTTGCTGCCCTGACTGAGCAATGACAGGCCGATGAACATCTGAGCCTGTGGGCTGGCATCCAGAGCACCCCGTACGGGAACCTGCAAGGTCAGAGGGAAATCGGTGTAGTCCATGCTCGGCAAACGCTGCGGTACCACATGCGAACGCATCATACGCAGCAGTGCCCATGGGCCACGGTATTCCCAGCCCGCCTCCAGGCCATTGACGGCCATGCTCGGTTGCAGGGGGTCGATCGACGGCCGTTGGCTGCTGTCGCGCGCCCAGCGCAACACGAGTTGCAGCGGGTCTCCGACATTCCAGCGCAGACGCTGACCGGCCTCACCGGGGTGAGTGATCTGCTGGCCTGCGCCATTCAATGTCCAGGCGATCACCTGATCAGCCCCCCGCTCCTCTTCACGATCGGTTCGCCAGCGGACTTCGAGTTCCACACCGATGGTTCCTGACGGGTCGCGTATGAACATCGGCCCAAGCCAGGTTCTGGCCTGCTTCATTCTGGACAGGAAGTCTTCTGCGGCCAGCCGGCTGCCTGGCGGCGCCAATACCAGTCCCTTCTCGGCCACATCCAGCTGGGTATCGATCAATTCCAGCAGGTGTTTGACACGCGCAGGATCAGCATCACCGCTTTCCAGGCTGTAGGAGAATGGGAAGCGCCCCGCTAGGTACTGGTTGAAGTAATCCGCCAGTGCATTCCAGGCTTTGGCGGCATCCTGCACCTGTAGCTGGTTGCAGCGCTGGCGCGCCTGTTCGGTAATGTTCCGGGTATAGCGGGCAAGATCGCCATCGCCTAGAGGCAAACTGGCGGTCGACAGTACCTGCAGGCAGTTGCCAAGATCCATTTCCACCAGATCCCGACTCACCAACTGCTCGAACAATGCCGGTGAGCTGCTCGGGTTCTGCGCCTTGTACTTCTGCATCTCATCGGTTATCGAGCCAAGCCGCGAGACCTTCTCCTGCAGGGGCAATGGCAGATCAGCCTGCATCCTCAACCACGTCAGTTCTGGCCTCACCTTTTCGGTGCTGGCACTGACTTGCACAAACTGTTCGGCCAGGGATGACTTCAGATCCTGGACGTCAGTGGCGCGAAACAGCCTGAGCCCCAGGTTGGGTTTACCGTCCCACTCGGAAATGGGGTAGCGCTTGGTGAACAGCGGCAAGGTGTCGATGTCCGTCAGAGCAGCGTCGATGTCGACCATCGCACGCAAGGTCAGCTGAGATTGCAACGTACTGGCCAGATCGGCACGACCAAGCGCCTTGAGTGCCTGGATCACCTGCATGGCCTGCTCGACGGAAACATTGAACCTGCTCTGTGCGGAGCCGTAGTTGTAGCCGCTGGTGGAAGTGGTCAGTTCCGACCACATCGCCAGCGCTGCGGCCTGCTCAGCGGCCTTGAGCATGCCCGCGCGATAATCCGGCGCTATTTGCGCCAACTCTTGTGTCACGAAACTCTGATAACTCTGCTGGTAGACCAGTGCCTGAGTCATTTGCTGTTCGGTCACGTTACCCAGGGCCCGGGCGTCGATGGCGCTATCGGGACGGCGCATTGCACTCACGGCGAAATCACGCTTGAGCAGATCAGCAATGCTCCTCGACAGCTTGCTGATGTGCTCTTGCAACACCAGCGTCCCACCGGCCTGGCGCTGCAGCAGGTTATCGCGGCTCGCGGCCCCTTCTATCCATTGGCTATGGAAGGTTCTGCGCAATTGCTCGGCCTCGAGCGTGATGGAGGCCTCGATGTTTGGCCCCAGGAGCCGGCTCTGCTTCACGTCGTTCATCAGGTCGCGAAAACCCGGCACCAACTCCTCGCTGCTGCCATGGCTCCAGGCAGAGTTGGTGAGGACGATCAGATCCTCAAGATGCCCGATCAGACCGTTGATTTCCTCAAGCTTGTTCAGCGAGGTATCCCGACCGTATTCCAGATCGTTCAGGTGTCTTTTGAGATAGCCGGCGGGGGTGACGAAGTTACCCGCCAGGAAGTACTGCGCCAGCCAGAACTTCATCAACGCCTGAAACTGCCCGGAGAGCTGTTTGCGATTGGGTTCCAGATCCACAGGGCGCAGCGCGGGCGCGGCCAGGTTGCGCAGGGTCTGGTCGTAAAGGGCTCGCTTGGACAGACTGGAGGGATCGAGGCTGAGCCCCAGTGCGTCGTTGCTCAGCTGGGACAGTGACTCGATGACGCTCTCCTGGCCGATCAGAGCATCGTTGAGCATGCGATTGTGTCGCTCCAGGCTGACCACCCCCTCAGCCAGGGTGCGAGCCTTCACGTACGTTGGCCATTGATCCGGCTGGGCACTCTCGACATCAGGGCGCCGTTGCTCATTGCGGATCGTCAATAACGTCCTCAACTGGTAATCCTGCAGTTGCTGTAACGGCACCAAGGCCTCGCGACGAGCCATGCTGCGCAGCAACTGATCCATCTGGGCATCTAGCGAAGAACCCCAGGACGTGGGATAGACCAGCGATGAAAAATGCCAGCGTGGAGACTGCTGCAGCAGCGTCCAGAAGGCCTGAACGTTGAGCCGCGCCTGCTCCTGGCGACGCTCGGGTGCTCGCAGGCTGACATGGCCGGCATGCGTCGCCTGCAGTAGACGACTCAGCTCACGCGCATCCTGCTGTCTTCCCTGCCACACCCAGAGCATTCCCACCAGCCAGCAAAGGCCAAGCACGACAGCAACGCCCCCCACCGTTTTCTGCCAGCGCTGACGCAGACGCAGCACTCGCGGCAAGGCCTGCGCCAGTCCCTGTTCGGACAGGAACCGCTGCCGCCAGAGCATCTGCGTGAACACTCCCTGCCTCGCCGGCAGTTCATCGGGGTAAAGCTGTGCAGGATTCGATTCTGTGCGTGCCTGGGAGGCGCCCAGATAAAGGCCTCGAATCCTGGGAGCCTCGCCATGAGTGCTGCCCTGGAAAACCGGCTCCAGCAAGGTGCGCAGATTGCCTTTGAGCGCCAGTAACAGGTCAGGTAGACGATACAAATCCTCGGCCAGTTCGCCCTTCAGAGCCCCGACCTCGATGATGGCTGCCTGCATGCTCTGCACCACGGCATCCAACGCATCGTCGAGCCAATGACTCTGCCAGCCGGCATCCAGTCCATAGGGCGATGACCAGCCCAACAGGCGCTCGCGTCCCTCTTCGGGCAGTGCGGCAACCAGCTCCTGAAAGCCCGGCATATCCTCGAAACCCGTGATAACGACATATACCGGCAGTCCCAGGCCAAGGCGTTGGAGCAGCTCGGCAAAGCGACGGCGCAGAACGATCACATCGGTGACACTTTGCGCACCGTCTTGCAACTGGCCAAGAGGGATGTTCCAGATCACGCCATCCAATGGCCGCTGCCCTCGTAACCTCAGCAGCATGCCGAGGAGGCGACGCCAGACGAAGGTGGAAGCGTTACTGCCATCGCGGGGTAGGAATACGCCCTGAGGCACGACCAGCACTGCACCGTCCTGGTCGGCCCACCAACGGCCGAACCAAGCCGGCCGTCCAACGGGGGTGAGTTGCCAATCGAGACAAAGCTGGCTGCCTTCGCGCGGATCGCCGAGCAGCATCAGCCAGGGAACCTGATAGCGCGACTCGAAGCCTTGCTCATGCTCCATCTTACGCACCGCGGCATAGAAGCTGCGGATGGCCATACCCGATTGAGTGCGCAACCACCAGAACAGTACAACCAGTGCCAGCACCAGCAGGAGAATGCCTATCACGCTGAGTACGATCGCCAGAGTACTCATTCAGCCAGGCTCCCGCTTTCTTCAAGACTGACCAGGTGCAGCAATGGCGTCAGTTCCGATTGGATGTCACTCCACATCCAGTGCCCCGCCATACTCAGAACTACCAGCAAACCGCAGATCGCCAGCCCCAGACGCATACCATCCGGCAATACGCGTCGCATGGGCAGGCGTAACGCCGCAGAACGACTCGGCCGCGCCAGGCTGTTTATCGCCCCGCTCATCGCCGGTTCACGTTGCCAGGCAAAGGTGAAAAGCGCATGCCGCCAACGCGCATGCAGCGCGCGTCCCCGAGCGCTGCGCAAACCGCCATAGAAGCCGAGGATCAGGCATTGGAGATAGACATTGGCCAGATCGCGCGAGGCCGGCGCACGCTCCTTGAGTAACTTGTGAATGGCGCGGGGTAAGCGCTCACCGGCATTGCGCGAGCCATATAGGCGCGTTTCCAGCGGGCGGGGCTGCCAGGCCGCCCGGCCCGGCCAATCATCGAACAGAAGACGTTCGTCAACCAACGCTACGAACGCATAGACCATCGCCTTGACCTGGCCAGAGGAGGAGGCGCCTACGCTCGCGAATGCACTGCGCCAAAGACGACGAACCACGAAAATCGTGGCCTCCGCCATGCGTTCGATCTGTTCGTGACTAGGATTGCTGAGCCCAGCCATGCCATCCCAGACTCCCCGCCACTCGATCCAGGCCTCGCGAAACGCCTGGCTCAGAGGTGCCTCTCCGAACTCGGGGGGATAAAGAGAAACGCTCCTTTCCGACATCTATGCATCCTTGGCTTGGGAAGGCTGATTTCAGTGGCTATCGGTCGTGAATAAAAGAACCTGCCAGGGACTCGCAATCGCTCTCTGCGAAGTGACGGCCAAGCACAGTGACTGTTCGGGATCGAACCAGTCACCAGAGGCCTGGATCAGAAAGAGGTGCGTTTCCTCCCCCACTCCGTACGCGGCTCGTTCGTTGCGGTTCATGGGCTGATGAAGCAGACCGCTCATGCGCTGCTGTACGAGTGTGGGTACGTGTTGCCGCGAAGCAATCACCACCTGCCCCAACCATGCCTGCGCGGCCTCCTGGCCAGTACCCGCAGGCATGCGCAGCCCCACGACAAGGCGCTGGCGGCCTGCCTGGGCATCTGGCAGATCAATGGCAAAGCCCTGCTCGGACTGCTCGAACACCAGGCAACGGTACCCGACGCGGATGCTGTCCAGCTTCCGATGAAGCCACTCGATCACTTCGTCGAAGCCTCGTTTGAGCTCGAGGAAGTCAAGAGGAGCGAACGCAGGAACGCCGCTCAACGCATCCAATGCACTCCAAGTCCCCGCCAATCCGGCCAGTAAGCCATGCAGATTCGCCGGGGTCGCCACTCGGCTGTTCAACGCGACCTCAACCTCTGGAAGGCGGGCCCACAGCGCCGTCAGTTGCCGCCTGAGCTCCTGTGCGTCATCACGATTTCCCGCCTGCTCGGCCTGGCGCAACCGTCCGGCGAGGAACAAGCATTTTTCCCGTCCCCTTGCGCACAGCGAAGAGACCATCTGCCCCAAATCCGACTCCGGCAGAATCAGCCCCATCGGAGGTACGTAGGGTTGCCTGACGAACCCGCCCCCCTCCTTGGATATCCGCAACAAGGGCAGGCAAATCGAATCGGCCCTATCGCTATCGGTAACCAGGCGCAGGTTGGGGCGCCAGACGAGGATCGGCTCTGGATGTTCGCCGCTGGCCAGATCAGGCACCGCCTCTGCCAGGTGTGACTGCAGTCTTCCGTTGAGCGGCAGTACCTGACCGCTGCGCCCAAGCGGATTGACCGCCAGGTAGAGCGTTACGCAGGCATTGACCGATGCTGCCACGGCAGGCCCGACGTCGAGTTCCACAACCTTGCCGCTACCTGGTTGCACGCTGACGGGTAAACCGTCTGGCAGAATCGCCTCGAGAGATTGGATACGTACCAGGCCGGTACTGAGCGCGACGGGGTCGACTTGCAACTCGGTCACCCCCCAGAACCACGGATTGCTGGCTCTGGCGCAGAGCGCAGCGATAACCTCCGCGCGTATGCCCTGCAATTGGAAATGCTGAGGCAACAGTTGCATGCCCTCGTGCCAGCAGACTGCATCCGGCAACACCTTCATACCACTCCCCTTTTACATCCGCTGTTTGGCATGCACGCGCGCACGACGCTTGGCTAACGATCCCGATCCGTCAGCAAGCGCATCTCCCTGCTATCGAAACGAAGCCAGACACGGCCTGATTCGCTCAGGCGCAAACGGTGCGCGCCTGGTGTGTTATAGCCGGCGAATACCAAAAGTCCAGCAGCCTTGTCACCGGCAAAGGGAAAGTCGCGAACATCGCGAAATTGTCCCGGCACGAGCTCCAGACTCCACACCGAAAACAGCTGACGATAGTCGCGGTGATACTGGTCTCGCTCGGCGAACCACTGTTTGGAAGGTATCTCGGATAGCAACTTGAGCAGGTCTGAGTCGAATACAACGACGAAGTCCACGGCAATGGGGGTGTCGTCGTTGGCGCGCTCCGCCACGTCGAGCGTCAGGCTATCCAGACCGATCCTCTCACCTCGAAAACCACACCCGGTCAGTACAAGACTCAGGCCTAACAGCACTGCAGAAAGGCAGGAAAACAAACGTCCCTGTGTCATGAAGACTTCACCTTGAAATTCGCATTTGCAAATTTATAGACGTGATCTAGCGTCTATGAAAGTTCGTCCTCATGACGGATGTGGATGGATCGCCAAGGACGGGCTCGGTTTTCAGCTACCCGTTGCAGTAGCGATCCAGCAAAGGAGTGCGAGCACGGGATCCGTCCGCTGCATTGCGCTCCAGGTACTGTCCCGGAGCCCAACCAACATGGCTGAGAGCACGCAACACAAGCTAGACCGGATACGCCCGCCCCGAGTCCAGATCACCTACGATGTCGAGATCGGCAATGCGATCGAAAAGAAGGAACTGCCCCTTGTGGTTGGTATCCTCGCCGACCTCTCTGGCAAACCCGAAGCACCGCTGCCCAAGCTGATTGATCGACGCTTCACCGAGATCGACCGCGACAACTTCAACGAGGTGCTCGCCTCCATCGAACCACGCAGCACCCTGCAGGTGGAAAACACCATCAGCGGCGACGGCAGCAAACTCAACGTCGAGCTTCGCTTCCGCCATTTCGACGACTTCGACCCTGTAAACATCGTCAAGCAAATTACTCCCCTGCGCCGCCTGTACGAAGCGCGCCAGCGCCTGCGCGACCTGCTCACCAAACTCGACGGCAACGATGACCTCGACAAGCTGTTGCAGGACGTAGTGAGCAATACCGAAGGTCTGCAGGAAATCAAATCCGCACGCCCCGAAGGCGAATCTCCAGCCGACAACGCTGTTGGCGATGATGAAGCACCGACCGAACCCCAGGCCTGACCGCCCCTGAACTCCCGGAGATAACGCAATGGCAACCGAAGCCGGTGCTTCCAGCGAGAGCACGACACAGACCCTGACCCTGCTCGACCGTATCATTGCCGAGGGCCGTATGGCCCACGACGAAAGCCAGCAGGGATATGCCCGCGACATGCTCGCGGAGTTCGCCACTCAAGTTCTTGACGAAGGCATGGCCATCGACAAGGACACCGTGGCCATGATCAACGACCGTATCAGTCAGATCGACAAGCTCATCAGCGACCAGCTCAACGAAGTGCTGCACAACCCTGAGCTGCAGAAACTGGAAGCCTCGTGGCGCGGCCTGCATATGCTGGTGGATCAGACGGAGACCAGTAGCCGCCTAAAACTGCGTCTGCTGAACGTCACCCAGAAAGAACTGCAGAACGACTTGGAGAAGGCCGTCGAATTCGACCAAAGCGCGCTGTTCAAGAAGATCTACGAAGAGGAATACGGCACCTTCGGCGGACACCCATTCAGCCTGCTGGTGGGTGACTATGCCTTCGGCCGCCATCCCCAGGACGTGGCCCTGCTGGAGAAGCTTTCCAACGTCGCTGCTGCTGCTCACGCCCCCTTCATCGCCGCCGCCAACCCCAAGTTGTTCGACATGAACAGCTTCACCGAGCTGGCCGTGCCCCGCGACCTCAGCAAGATCTTCGAGAGCCTGGAGCTGATCAAGTGGCGCAGCTTCCGCGAGGGCGAGGATTCGCGCTATGTCTCCCTGGTGCTGCCGAACTTCCTGTTACGTCTGCCCTACGGCCCGGACACCAAGCCTGTGGAAGGCATGGACTATCTCGAGGACGTCAACGGTACCGACCATACCAAGTATCTCTGGGGTAATGCCGCCTGGTTGATGGCCGTACGCATCACCAGCGCCTTCGCCAAGTACGGCTGGTGTGCGGCGATCCGTGGTGCCGAAGGTGGTGGCGCAGTGGAAGGCCTGCCGGCTCACACCTTCCGTACCCTGTCCGGCGACCTGTCGCTGAAGTGCCCGACCGAAGTGGCGATCACTGACCGCCGCGAGAAGGAGCTGAACGACCTCGGCTTCATCTCCCTGTGCCACAAGAAGAATACCGACATGGCCGTGTTCTTCGGCGGCCAGACCACCAACAAGGCCAAGGTCTACAACACCAACGAAGCCAACGCCAATGCGCGCATCTCGGCCATGCTGCCGTACGTGCTGGCGGCCTCGCGCTTCGCCCACTACCTAAAAGTGATCATGCGCGACAAGGTGGGCAGCTTCATGACCCGCGACAACGTGCAGACCTACCTCAACAACTGGATCGCGGATTACGTGCTGATCAACGACAACGCGCCTCAGGAGATCAAGGCTCAGTACCCCCTGCGCGAAGCCCGCGTAGACGTCTCGGAAGTCGCCGGCAAGCCAGGCGTTTACCGCGCCACGGTGTTCCTGCGCCCACACTTCCAGCTGGAGGAGCTGACTGCCTCGATCCGCCTGGTGGCCAGCCTGCCGCCACCGGTAGCTGCCTGACCCCACGCCCCCGCCGGCTCACCCGGCGGGGGCTCGCCCACATCAAGATCCACCCCGTTTCCAGACCCAGGAGTTATCCGCGATGGATGCCATCATTCTCGACCTCGGCGACGACATCAAAGGCGACAGCCTGCTCGAGGGCTACACCGACAAGATCGAATTGATGTCCTACAGCCACAACGTGGCAATGCAGGTCACCAACGACGTCAGCAACTCGGAGCGTACTTCCGGCAAACCACATATTGGTGAGTTCACCGTAACCAAGTTCGTCGATACCTCGACTCCCTCACTCAACGAGTTCTGCTGCGCAGGCAAGCCCATCACCACGGCCACGATCACCATCGGCCGTAACGCCGCCGAGGGCGATGGCAAGCTGCTGCCCTTCATCGTCTACACCCTCGACAATGTGGTGCTGTCCAACGTCAGCGTCAGCGGTGGTGCTGGTGGCAAGCCGGTGGAAACCCTGTCGCTGAACTTCACCAAGATCAAATGGGAGCTCACCGCACAGAAGGACGATGGCACCAAGGAGGGCACCGCCGCCTCCACCTGGGATCTGGCCGCCAACAAGCTCGTCAAGTAAGGACGTCACCGCTCCATGCCTTACAGCGGACTGCTGCCCCCCCTGTTCGAGCGTCTCTCCGCCCAGGCGGACGAGGCGCCGGACTTCGACCGCGATGCGTTGGCTGAGTCCGTCCGCCTGGAGTTGTCGCGGCTGCTCAATACCCGTCGTCCCCCACGTGCCAATGGGCAGCAGCTCACCATACTCGACTACGGTATCGCCGACTGGAGCGCCCTGCAGGCTCTGCGGGTCGATGACCGACGCCTGTTGCTGCGGGAATTGCGTGCTGCCGTGCAGCACTTCGAGCCACGCCTGCAACTGAGCGAGATCGACGTCGAGGCACTCCCCGACCAGCCCCAGCGCCTCGGCATCCGCCTGGCTGGGCAGCTGCGCAGCGGTCGTCGTACCTGGCCAGCGCTGTTCCTCCTCGCCCCCAATAACGACGGCCTGGAGGTACACCATGAGCGACTCGATTGATGCCGATCTGCTGGACTACTACCAGCGCGAACTCACCTGGCTGCGCCACGCCGGCAGCGGCTTCGCCCAGCGCTACCCAAAAGTGGCGCGGCGTCTGGAACTGGCCCCCGGCGAATGCCCGGATCCCCACGTAGAACGGCTGCTGGAAGGCTTCGCGCTGCTCAGCGCGCGACTGCACCGACGCCTCGATGACGACTACGCTGAATTCAGCGACGCCCTGCTGGAACAGCTCTATCCGCTAGCCCTGCGCCCCCTGCCTTCCTGCGCCATCGTGCAGTTCGAGCCGGATCCGACTCAGGGCAGTCTTGCCGAAGGCTACGTCCTGCCACGTGACACGCCGCTGTTCGTCACCACACGCGACGGTGCCAGCGTGCACCTGCGCACCTGCGCCGAGGCAGTGCTCTGGCCACTACGCATCAGTGAGGCAACGCTGCTCGATGGCGACGCCGCCGTGGCCTTTTCCGGCCACCCGCGTGCACGCTCGGCTCTACGCCTGACCCTGGAATGTCTGGGCGAATTCGACTGGGCACAACTGCCGGTGCGCCGCCTGCGGGTGCACCTGGCCGCCTCACCAATGACCAACGCCACCCTCTACGATCTACTCGCTGCCCATAGTCTCGGGGTGTGGAGCGGCGCGCCGACAGGCCCACTGCAAGCGGTACTCGGCGAGGTCGCCCTGGTGGGCTTCGCCGACGACCAGGCGCTACTACCCGACGAGGACTGCCAGCACCCCGGCCTGCGCCTGCTGGCGGAGTACTTCGCCTTCCCCGACAAATTCGCCTTCTTCGACCTGCCGCTGCTGCCGCCTGCCAACGGCGGACGTGACTGCCAGATACTGATCGCCTTCGATCGCGCACCGCTGGGCCGACCGCATCTGCAGGCCAGCGAACTGCGCCTGGGCTGTGCCCCGGCCATCAACCTGTTCCCACGCACCTCGGAACCATTGCGTCCGGACGGCACCCGCAGCGAATACCGCCTGGTGGCCGATGCCCATCGTGAGAACAGTGTGGAGATCCACAGTATCCGCAACATGCGTGCCGCAACCCCACAAGGGGTGCGCCACGTACCGGCCTACTACGGCCACAACCATGTAGGCGAAGGCCTGTACTGGCATGCCCGCCGTATCCAGGGACTGAACCCGGTGCGCTCCGGCAGCGACCTGTTGCTCAGCCTGGTGGACACAGCGTTCGACCCGCGGCACGACGCCCCCGAATACAGCCTCACTGCCGAGCTGCTCTGCACCAACCGCCACCTGGCCGAAAACCTGCCGGCCGGCACCCGCCTGGGCTTCGAGCGCCCCGGCCCGGTGGCCCTGGCCAGACTGCTGGCACCACCGACCCCGCAAAGCCTGCCGCAGCTGTCTGGCCCCTCGCGCTGGCGCCTGGTGTCCCAACTGAGCCTCAACCACCTGTCCTTGGTGGAAGGCCCCGAGGCTCTCGACGCGTTGCGCGAGCTGCTGCACCTGCACAACCTGCGGGACGAGGCTGGGCCAAGGCGCCAGGTGGACGGCCTGACGGAACTGACCTGCGTACGGGTGATGGCTCGGGTTGGCGAGGACGCCTGGCGCGGCTGGCGCAACGGTCTGGAGGTGCGCATCCGCCTCGACCCGCAGCATTTCGCTGGTGCCAGCGCCGTGTTGTTCTCCGCCGTGCTGGCGCAGTTCTTTTCCCTCTATGCCACACCCAACCGCTTCGTGCGCACGGTGCTGGTGGACGCTGACAAGGAGGTTCGGACATGGCAGCCACAGGCCGGCAAGCCCCTAAACCTCTAAGCCAGCGTCTGCGCGAAAAACCCCAGGCCTTCGAGTTTCTCCAGGCCCTGTTGCTACTGGAGCGCGAACGCCCCGATGCCACGCCACTGGGCCAGGGCAGCAGCCCCGACGATGAAGCCCTACGCCTGCGTGGACCGCTCACGCCGACCTTCTCCGCCAGCCAGGTAGAACGCCTGGAGGAGCAACCCGGGCAGACGCCCGTCCTCAGCACCGCCGTATTCGGCCTCGGCGGCCCCGACGGCCCCCTGCCCTACGCCTACCAGGAGTGGCTGCAGCAGCGCGCGCGCCACAAAGACCACGGCCCTGCGGAATTCCTCGATCTTTTCCACAACCGCCTGCTCGCCCAGCTCTATCGGGTGCTGGGCCGCCATCGCCTGGCACTCGGTTTCCTACCGCCCGAACAGGCCCCCGTGCATCCGTCGCTACTGGCCCTGGCCGGCCTGCTGCCGCGCCGCCTGCAGCAACGCATGGATCTGCCGGACGCAGCCGTGACGGCCCGCGCTGCGCTGTTCAATGGCCCGCGCCGCTCCCTGGCCGGTTTAGCCTTATTGGTACGCCACCAGTTCGGCGTGTTGGTGGACTACGAGTCTTATCAGGGAGCCTGGCGCGCAATTCCCCCAGCCAGCCGCAGCCGCCTGCAACGCGGCGGCCGCAACCTCGGCCTGGGTCGCGACGCCATTGCTGGCACCCAAGTCTGGGACGAGCACGCAGGCGTCCGCATCATTCTTGGCCCGTTGAACACCGAGCAAGCCAACGCCTACCTGCCTGGAGGCGGGCAGCATCAGCGGCTCGCCGACCTAGCAGGGCTCTATCTCGGCCCCGACCTGGATTGCCACCTGCGCCTGCTGGTGCGCCCCGGCGCTCCCCTGTGCCTGAACCGTCGGCAACCACCACGCCTGCGCTGGAGCGGCGGCCTGCATCTGGCGGCGGGCAGCACTCTGCAGCGCATAGACACCCGCCTGCGGCTCAAGGAGATGCCCTGATGGAACTCGCCGCACTCATCGGCCGCCTCAACGCCGACAGCCGCCGCGCCCTGGAACGGGCCGCCCAGCGCTGCCTGCAACGCAGCCATCACTATGTGGAGATCGAGCACCTGCTGCTGGAGCTGCTCGACATCGAAGGCGGCGACCTCGCCTGGCTGTTACCGCGCTTCGGTCTGGAGCGCGACAGCGTGGCCACCGAAATCAACCGTGCACTGGAACTGTTCAAGGCCGGCAGCACCCGTACCCCTGCGCTTTCCGCCCAGACCATCGGTCTGTTGGAAGACGCGCTGGTTCAGGCCAGCGTGCAAGGCCAGGCAAGTATCCGCTCCGGCCTATTGCTGCTCGCCCTGCTCGATCGCGACGAACGCCGCAGCCTGCTGCTCAATAGCGCCTCTTCGCTGCTACGCATTCCTCGCGAAGCCCTGCGCGCCAACCTGTTGGAATGGACTCAAGCCTCCCGCGAATACAGTGGTGGCACCAGTCCCACAGGCAAGACCCGGCCTACCCAGGAAACCTCCCAGGACAGCGTGCTTGACCAATACACCCAGGATCTCACCGCCGATGCCCATGCCGGGCGCATCGACCCCATCGTCGGGCGCGACAGCGAGATCCGCCAAAGCATCGACATCCTCCTGCGTCGGCGACAGAACAACCCGATCCTGGTGGGCGCCCCCGGCGTCGGCAAGACCGCTGTGGTCGAAGGGCTGGCCCTGCGCATCGCCGCCGGCGACGTGCCCCCACCTTTGCAGAACGTCATCCTGCGGGTGCTCGACCTCGGCCTGCTGCAGGCCGGTGCTGGGGTCAAAGGAGAGTTCGAGCAACGCCTCAAAGGCGTGATCGATGCCGTGCGCAGCAGCGAGCAGCCGATAATCCTCTTCATCGACGAAGCCCACACCTTGATCGGCGCCGGTGGCAGCGAAGGCGGCAGCGACGCCGCAAACCTGCTCAAACCGGCCCTGGCCCGGGGCGAACTGCGCACCCTGGCAGCCACCACCTGGCTGGAATACAAGAAGTACTTCGAGAAGGATCCCGCCCTGGCCCGCCGTTTCCAGCTGGTACAGGTGGAGGAACCCGATGAGGCCACCGCTGTGGAAATGCTACGCGGTGTCGCCGCCAAGCTGGAGCAGCACCACGGCGTGCAGGTGCTCGACAGCGCCATCCAGGACGCAGTCAAGCTCTCCCACCGCTACATCTCCGGCCGCCAGCTGCCGGACAAGGCCATCAGCGTGCTCGACACCGCCTGCGCCCGCGTCTCTCTCGGCCAGCACGACGTACCGCCACCGCTGGAAAGCCTGCGCCACCGCGAAGTGGCCGTGAGCGAAGAACTGCAGCGCCTGCGCCGTGAACAGACCACCGGTCTCGATCACCGCGAGCGAATCAACGCTCTGGAGCAAGAGTCCACTGGCAACCGCAGTGCCATTCGTGAACTGGAAACCCGCTGGGGCGAGGAACGCGAAGCCGTGCGCGAGCTGCTGGAGGCCCGTCGCGAACTGCTGGCCCTGAGCGAAAGCGCCGATGCCAGCCAGCCCGACGAGGCCGTGGACGAACGCATCGACCATCTGGCCGCCGAACTGGCGCGCCTGGAGGCCGGTCTCGACGCCATCCGCCAGGACGACCCGCTGGTGCCCGAACAGGTGGACTCACGCACCGTAGCCGCCGTGATCGCCGGCTGGACTGGCATCCCCATCGGCAAGATGCTCGCCGACGAAGCCTACGCCGTGCGCACCCTCGGCCAGCGCCTGGGCCAGCGGGTCATGGGCCAAAACACCGCCTTGGGCACCATTGCCCAGCGCATCCAGGCCTACCGCGCCGGCCTCACCGACCCGGCCAAGCCGGTGGGCGTGTTCCTGCTGGTGGGCCCCACCGGCGTCGGCAAGACCGAAACCGCCTACGCCCTGGCCGACGCCCTCTACGGCGGCGAACGCAACCTGATCAGCATCAACCTCTCCGAGTACCAGGAGGCCCATACCGTCAGCCAACTCAAGGGCGCCCCGCCCGGCTACGTCGGCTACGGCACCGGCGGCGTGCTCACCGAAGCCGTGCGCCGCCGTCCCTACTCCGTGGTGCTGCTGGACGAAATCGAAAAGGCCCACCCCGACGTGCTGGAGGCCTTCTACAACGTCTTCGACAAGGGCGTGATGGAAGACGGCACCGGCCTGGTGGTGGACTTCAAGAACACCGTGATGCTCGCCACCAGCAACGTCGGCGCCGAACTGGTGCTGGACACCCCCACCGACCAGCTCTGCAGCGACGCCTTCAACGAACGCCTGCGCAAGGTGCTGCTCCAGGCCTTCCGCCCCGCCTTCCTCGCCCGCATGACCGTCGTGCCCTATCGCCCGCTGGACGAAGCGACGCTGGAAGGCATCGTCCTGGCCAAGCTGGAAAAACTGCGCGAACGCTACAAGGCCGCCACCGGCAAGCAATTCGACTTCGACCCCGCCATCGTCAAGGCCGTGCTCGCCAAATGCAGCGCAGCGGGCGCGCGGGATATCGAGAACGTGTTGATGGCGCAGGTGACGGGGAAATTGGCGGAGTGGGTGTTGGAGTGAGTACGCGGTAACACAAGGAGGAAAGCGAAGTAAGCGTCGCGTCAGAGCCAGGTTGGGAAGGCCGCAGGAACGCCACAAAGGAGCGAAAAGAAGCCATTCGATTTTCGACTCAGCGATTGACGAACGCCGCTCGCCGGAACGGCTAACGGGGAAGAATAGGAGCCAACTATGAATTGGAGCGACCTCTGCGGAATAACACTACCCAAGGGAAAGGAATCAATATGGCGACCCTGGTGGGGCCCGGCGTCAATCATGACCGTCGTGGCAAGACCGGAATGCCCAATGGCACAGTGCTGACCAAAATGATGAACGCTGCGGAAGGGCTACGCCTGAAGCCTGCCACTCGAACCCAACGTGGCGGGATTGCAGATGGCATCTCCTTTCATATTGCCCTCTACGTGCCCGGTGGCAGCCCGCTGAGCATCACCGACGTATTCGTCGATCACAAGACTGGAGCAGCCGTGTGCTACGAGAACACCCTGTTCACCGACGCCATGGTCGCCCAGATCAGCGGAGCAGTCAGCGATATCGTCATATGCCAGAGCGTAGCCCCTTGCACCCGGTGCCGAGCCGGATACAGCCAACTCGCACGGAACGCCGAGCGCACGATCGTCATCTCCAGTGACGACGGCTACGACGGCGCCCCCCCGCCGACACAGTCTTCCTGTTTTCCCCCACCGGACTGGTGTTCTACCGAAACTGAGCGGTTACGGGAAAGCGGGACCGAGATTCGAGCATGGATTGATGGTGCAGGTTACGGAGCGGTCGGCGGAGTGAGTGCTGCTCCATGATCGCCGACCGTTGTGCAGGCTGAACCCACCACGCGAGCTCCATCAATAAAGATACGTCAGTCAGGGAAGGAGAAAAGCGTCCATGAGCCTGAGAAACAAGCTGCAAGCACTTGAAGACTCTATCGGCAGAATGCTGCTCATCTGCGATGTCCTGGAAGGGAAAGGCGCCTTGTCGGTCAACGAAAAGTTCGTCCTCGACTACATGAAAGGCCAGGCGAATAACCTCGTCGCCACATCGTTGGGGCAGATCGAGCAGGTCGAGCAATATTATCGATATGCCATTGGCAAGAATCAGAACCCGGTTCAACCCAAGGGCGTGGCAGATATCGTTCTAACCGACAAGGCGATCCAGCAGAAAGTCACCGTGGCCGATAACCCAGCGGAAGTGAAAAAAGCCCTGCACAAGGCGATGAAACAGCTCGCCGGAGACTTCGGCGAGCGTGCAGGAGATCGTCGAAGGGCGATACAGCTCTACATCTATTCGGAAGAGAATCCATGGCCATTTGACCACCTGCACGTCCCAACGCTGGCAAACATCAGAGCCGCGGTCGAGTCAGCTGTATCGAATGCCGCAGCGACCGCCATCAACAAGGCCACCACGAATTCGACCTTGCTGCCCTATCTGCAAGGAAACCGGCCCGCCAGCTTCCTGACAGTCGTAACCCAAAGCCAGACCAGCAGCCGTTTGTACGGGAGCCAGGGAAACGGATTTGCCGAAATCAATACCATCGAAGTGAAGGTGCGTTGGCTGAACGGAAAACTGGTAACCGACAATCACCTTGTCAAAGCCTTGTACGGTTTCAAGGTTCGGGCGCACCTCAATACCCCAACCAGCATCCAGTCCAGTTCCACCAAGGTCTACTGGGAAAATGATGAATATTGAAACCCTTGGCGTTGGAAGCAGTCGATGCTGTCGAAGATCGGGCGGCTCATCGTTACCTGAACGGAATTGCCAATGACACGCGCCGTCGATATCACCACCAGCCTCTCCCTCACGGCGCCTGCATTGGCGGAACTCTATCCGCAAAGTTTTTCCGGGCAGGAGATGCTGAACGACCTCGCTCAACTCAACCTAATGGGCTTCAGCACCAGCACGCTTTCGCTATCGGGCGCCGTGAACTCCCACGTCACCACCACCCTCCACAACGACGCCAACCAACGCCCCCTCGATGCCCTTGTCGCCGAAATCCACCAGCTCCCCGCCGACGCCACCGCCGAGCGCTATCAACTGGTACTGCGCCCCTGGCTCTGGTGGCTGACCCTGGCGAGCAACAACCGGGTGTTCCAGAACAAGACCACCAGCGACATCGTCAGCGGCATCTTCTCGGACCATGGTTTTACCGATTACCAGTTGAAGCTCGGCGGCAGCTACGAGCCCCGCGAGTATTGCGTGCAGTACGGTGAGACCGACTTTGCCTTCGTCTCGCGACTGCTGGAGGAGGAAGGCATCTTCTGGTTTTTCACCCATGAGGACGGCAAGCACACGCTGGTGCTGGGCGACAGCAGCGATGCCTTCGTGCAGATTCCCAACGGGCCGAAAGTGCCCTACCTGGGCCAAGGCATCGGCGTGCGAGAGTTGCATGGCATCCGCTCGGCGCAATACAGCGTGCAGGCGGTGAGCGGGGTGTACAGCGCCACGGACTACGCCTTCCCCACCCCCACTACCTCGCTCTACAGCCAGGCCGAGGCGGTGGCCGGGCCGCTGTCGATGTATGAGCACCCGGGCGGTTACATCGCCAAGGCGCGCGGCGATGCGTTGACCAAGCAGCGCGTGGACGGGCTGCGCAGCCAGGAGAAGCGCCTGATCGGCGAGAGCGACTGCCGCTGGCTGGTGCCCGGCCACTGGTTCACCCTCACCGGGCATGACGACGCCAGCCTCAACATCGACTGGGTGCTGACCGCCGTCACCCACGACGCCAGCCACGGGCACTACCGTAACCGCTTCGAGGCCATCCCCAAGGCCACCGCCTACCGTCCACCACGGCTCACGCCTAAGCCGCGCATGCACACCCAGACCGCGCAGGTGGTGGGCAAATCCGGCGAGGAGATCTGGACCGACCAGTACGGCCGCATCAAGATCCAGTTCCCCTGGGATCGCGACGGCAAGAATGACGAAACCTCGTCCTGCTGGGTGCGCGTGGTGCTGCCCTGGAGCGGCAAGGGCTTCGGCATGCAGTTCATCCCACGCATCGGCCAGGAGGTGATCGTCACCTTCATCGACGGCGACCCGGATCGCCCGCTGGTCACCGGCTGCGTCTACAACGGCGACAACACCCTGCCCTACGCCCTGCCGGACAACCAGACCCAGTCCGGCATCAAGACCAACTCCTCCAAGGGCGGTGGCGGCTTCAACGAGCTGCGCTTCGAGGACAAGAAAGACGCCGAGGAAGTCTTCCTCCAGGCGCAGAAGGACATGAAGGTCAACGTGCTCAACGACAGCACCGCCACCATCGGCCACGATGAAACCCTCACGGTGCAGAACGCCCGCACCCGCACAGTGAAGGAAGGCGACGAGACCATCACCCTGGAGAAAGGCAAGCGCACGGTAACCATACAGACCGGCAGCGACACCCTGGATGTTAAGGACAGCCGCACCGTCAGCGTCGGTGCCGACCAGGCCCACAGCACCGGCGGCAACTACAGCCACAATGTCAGCGGCAACTACGAGCTGACCGTGGACGGCAACCTCACCATCAAGGTGACCGGCACCCTCACCCTGCAGAGCAGCGGCGACTTCACCGCCAAGAGCGACAAGAACCTCACCACCCAGGCCGGCATGGCGCTCACCGACAAGGCCGGCACCTCGCTCACCAACCAGGCCGGTACGTCCCTGGACAACAAGGCCGGCACCACCCTGACCAACGACGCCGGCGTCAGCCTCACCAACAAGGCCGCCGCCGAACAGACCGTGGATGGCGGTGGCATGCTGACCATCAAGGGCGGTCTGGTGAAGGTCAACTGAGGCACCCATGGCCAACGGCAACCTCGACCTCACCCGTGGCGATAGCCGTCTTCAGGGCCGCCTGGAGGGCGGCGCCCTCGATGGTCCGATTCGCATCCAAGAAGCTGGGCGCCCGCAGGCCCAGCTTGGCTACGTCAACGGCGTGCTGCACGGCCCCAGTATTCTCTACCACCCCAACGGCCAAGTATCGGCGCAACTGCCCTACGTCGACGGGCGCCTGCAGGGTGTCGCTCAGTACTTCGCCCCCGAAGGCTGGTTGCAGCGCAAGGTCAGCTATCGTCAGGGTCTGATGCACGGTGAAGCCAGCAGCTACTATCCGGATGGCACCCTGGCAGAAGTGGAGGTGTATCGCGATGGCGTGCGTGACGGCCTCTACCAGCGTTTTCATAGCAACGGTCAAGTGGCGCATCGCAGCCGCTACGTCAACGGCAAAGTACTGGACGAAAACCAGGGGTTCGCCGAGGACGGCCGACCACTGGATGAGGATGGCAAACCCATCTCACGACTGCGCTGGTGGTGGCGGCGCTGGCAGGAGTCGGCCGAGGCCTGATCAGGGGATCAGCATCTGCATCTGGCCGGGCATGACGATCTTGATCACACCTGCCCAATTGCACATCAGAGTACTGTTGGAATCGAGCGAGGGCATGTTACCGACCAGCATGGTCGGTGGCCCACCCGGAATCCAGGGCGTCGCCGTGGCCGGTATGCAAGGCATGGGCGTCAACACCCCCAAAGCGGCAGCAGTTGCGCCTGCGACCATGGGATTGGCGAGGCTTATGCACATCCCAAAAGGAAGAATGTTCACTAACGGGATGTGATCCATGATATTCGCCGCCGGCATGCCCGCCGTGAGCATGCGGTTCTGCGGCAACACATTCAGCACACTTGGAGCAACACCAAAACTGCACTGCAGCGTGGCTCCGCCGCATACCTGTGGACAACCCATTGATTGATGCCCTTCCGGTCATGATCCTATTGCTTGGCTTATAGGCTAGCTGAAGTTTGCATCAGCGATGAGAAGAACCTCTATCGCCAACTCCTTCATGAGGCGACTCATGCAAAGACGCCGATGAAACAAGACTCGGAGGCATTCAAAAACCATCGGACATAAAAAAATCCAGCCATCGTTAGATGGCTGGATTCTTAGGGTTTTTTGGTCGGGACGGAGTGATTCGAACACTCGACCCCTTGCACCCCATGCGCTTATTTTATGGATTTCCATGGAAGTCCATGGACGCTATCGGATCGCCTAAACCCTATTAAATACGGGGCACACAGGATAGATTGGCGTCCATCACGATCCACCAGTATCCACCGACAGCCAAGCGATTCGGTGGGGCAAAAGTGGGGCAAAATTCCAGAACAACCGAACCAGGCAAGGGGTAGGAAGTGGCAAAACTGACGGCGAAGCAATTGGAAGCGCTCACTGCCGCAGATGACGGCAAGACATTACGCGAAGACGGTGGCCTGGTCGCCAAGGTTCGTGCTGGTGTACGCGGCGTCACCGTCCTGTTTCGCTACGAGTTCAAACTCGATGGAGCCAAGCGCGATCATCGCTTAGGCAGTTGGCCGAAGAAATCGCTGGCGCAGATCCGTGCCGAGCGCGACGAAGTCAGGGCGACCGTCACCAAGGGCATCGATCCCACCACCGCCCGCAAGGCCGCCAAGATCGAAGCCCAGGCCGCCATCGCCGCCACTATTGCCGAGGCCGAGCGACAGGCCGCGGAGAACAAGACGGTCGCCGACCTCTTCGAAGAGTGGATGCACGACGGCGTATCCCGCCAGGACGGTAACGCCGAACTGCGCCGCAGCTTCACCAAGGATGTACTACCGCTCATTGGCAAGAAGCCGCTGCGCAACCTCACCGAGAAAGACCTGCTCGCCGTCCTGCGCTCGATCAAGGCTCGCGGCTTGAACCGCACCGTAGTGATCCGCAACAACGACATCGGCCAGATGCTGCGCTGGGCCGAGAAGCGCAAACCCTGGCGCGGCCTGATGGCCGACGGCAATCCAGCCGACCTGGTAGACGTCAACAAACTCCTCGACCACGACTACCAGGAACAACGCGACCGCCTCCTCTCCCCCGACGAGATCCGCGAACTACGCGATATCTTCGCCCACCTCGAGCGCGACTACGACGCCCTCCCCGCCGGCCAGAAATACTCCGGCATCCGCCCGGTCAACCCACGCGTGCAATGCGCCGTGTGGATCTGCCTGAGTACACTCTGCCGTATCGGCGAACTGCTCAAATCCGAATGGAACCACGTCGACCTGGAAAAAGGCACCTGGTTCATCCCAGCCGAAGCCACCAAAGGCCACAAGGGGAAGCGCCAGGATCACCATGTGTTCCTATCCTCTTTCGCGCTGGCACAGTTCAAGCGCTTGAAAGAAGAAACCGGGCATACCCCGTTCTGCTTCCCTAGTAAGGATGAGAACAACCACGTTGATACCAAGACCGTCAGTAAGCTAATCGGGGATCGCCAGTGCCGTTTCAAAAACCGTAGCAAGCCTCTTACTGGTCGCCACCATGACAACTCGCTGCTGCTGAGCAAGGGTCTTAGAGGGGAATGGACACCACATGACTTGCGCCGCACTGGTGCGACCATGATGCAGGAGCTTGGCGTAGCACTCGAAATCATCGACCGTTGTCAGAACCACCTGCTGGGCGGATCCAAGGTGCGCCGACATTATTTACATCACGACTATGCGAAGGAGAAAACCGAGGCATGGGGGCTTCTGGGAGAGAGGCTAGAAAAACTCATGGCAAGTCCATCGGCAGGCTAGCGCAAGACACATTACTTGACCGGTTACTTAGTCGATTACTTGACTGTTCTACAGACTTATTTCTGTTTGACCACTTGTTTACCAAACTCTGTCAGGTAGTAACACTGTAATCGGCTATTGGGTTTGTCCGGCCGGGTCATGGCAATAAGTCCGGCATCCAGCGCCGGACGCAGATAGCGCTCGCGGAAAGATTTGCGGTCAGCCAGGCCCAGCGCAGCTTGCAGCGTCTCACGACTGACCTCACCAATTACATGCCTGAGCAGCTCCGCGACTTGGGGGGGTACTTGAGGTGCGACTTGGGGGGTTACGCTGAGAATCGCATCGCGCAGCATGCTCAACATAAACACAATAAACGGCGCACTGTCGGCTTGCTGGGTACTCTCATTGATAGCCGCGTAGTACTCGGTTTGATGCGCGTGCACCAGGCTTTCCACCGGTACATGCGCGAACAGCGGCTGCCAACGGCTCAGAATCAAGGTTTGCCACAGCCGCCCCATGCGCCCATTGCCATCGGCAAAGGGATGGATAAATTCAAACTCGTAGTGAAAAACACAACTGGCAATCAGCGGCGGCTGATCGGTTATTTCCAGCCAGTGCAGTAGGTCACGCATTAACTTGCTGACGCGATTGGCCGGTGGAGCCATGTGCACCACATGATCCCCCTTCATCACTCCGACACCGCCTTGGCGATAATATCCGGCATCGTCGATCAGGCCTTTCATCAGCAACGCGTGAGCATCGAGCAGATGCTGTTCACTTGCGGGCTGCCAAGCCTCCAATTGCTCGTAAACCGCCAGCGCATTACGCGCCTCCTGTACGTCCTTAGGCGGCGCAATAATGCGCTTACCGTCAAGAATCGCGGTGATCTGCTCTTCGCTCAGCGTATTACCTTCAATGGCCAGCGAGCCTTGCACGGTGCGGATCCGGTTGATCCGACGCAAGCGCAAAGCATTGGCGTGTTCCGGCTGAGCGCTTAAGCGGCCGACGCTTTGCGCAATCTCCGTCACCAACGACAGAATGCTGCCATTGAGCGTAAAGGGGGGCTGATACGCCATCACACTGCCGCACTACGTTTGATGGCCGCGATCACCGCCACAATCGCGCTGGCATCGGCATCGCCAAAAGCACCGTCAAGTCCCTCATGGTGCAGCGCAGTAAACGGTGGTTCGTCGAGTTGCCCCGCCTCCATCACGCCCTGCCCGGTGCGCGCGGCTTTGCGCTCTTTGACCGTCTGCAACTCGTCGAAACGCTTGATAAACAGCAGATAGGTCATCTGCTCGATGACTTTCATGGGATTGGAAATGCCGCCGCTCCAGAATGCATTCCAGATCTGGTCAACTTGGGATTTGATAGCACCTGTGATCACTGTGTATGACTGCCTGAATTCAATAGTAAGTTACTGCCCAGCTGTGTTGCGTAGCAGGCAATAGGCCAAGCCGGAAAAAACCGTCTGGCAAGGTGCGTGCAGTTTAGTCATTGATCATGAGGCTGGCGTCCATCTCTACAGGAGATGCACCTAATCGCCAAATAGGCCTTTCATCCATAGCGGATCCCCAGGTTGCACAGGGGAGCCTTGAAACATCAGCAGCCCCTCCTCAATCAAAACCTCTTGGCCCTGCCGTTCATCTCGAACAACAGCTCACGGCCAACGCCTTCCTGAGGCAGGAAAAGCCCTTCCTTCCAGAGCGCCAGTATCTCCAGAGCTTGTTCAGGGAGCCAGTCCTCTACCCGCTCAGTTCCAGCCCCAACAACCACGTCTAAAGGCCTAGCCCGGCCAAAATCCTGAAGCAGCATGTAGAGCCAGATAGCGGGCCTTAGCTGGATGCTGTGATCGCGGTTGTACCGAAGCGGGATGCTGATACCCGTCGGATCGAGATCGCCAAAATATTCGGCACCAGCACCCTCGACTTCAAGCAGAACCTCATCCAGCGCGGTTCCCGTTGACGTGAACGCATTCCCGCTGCCGTAAACGACCGCTGCATAACGGCCCGTTTCGACATTCCAGGCGCCAAGGCTGGAAAAAGTGTGGTGATTCTCGATCACTAGCACAGGTCGACCAGAAAGACCTGGGGATGGCCGGTAAGCAAGCGGCATATCGACCCTCTCAGCACCTATGACCGCGAGAGGCAGACGCCCGCTGAAAAGCGACGAGCCCTTAACCCGGAGGTCGAGGAATTTCTCGTTGCCGAAGATATCCAGTGAACGCTCCCGCATCGGAACCATCTGAAAGCATCCATCGCGCTGGATCAGCCACTCATTGATCACCTTGGCGGTCGCCTTCTCCGACTCGGTCAGATTCATCCAAAACCCGAGTTCAGGCCGCCAGGGGATCGCTGCCCAGTCGATTTTGATGGCCGTGATTGTTTCGATATTCATCGTCACGAACCTAGGCATCGCCGGGGAGCCAAAGCTCTCGAAGCTGCGGGGTGCAGGAAGCTTCAGGAGTCCACGGTGTGCGGCTACGTGCAGAGCCTCAATGATCAGGCTGTCGCGGTTAGGGTGTTCCTGTTGCTCAGGATGCAGCTCCAGCCAAAGGGTGCGCAGGTAGAGGAGTTCTACACGCTTATTGCGACGTTTCTTAAGCACCTCAAAAAAGGATTCCACGGTTAAACACTCCAGGCGGGTTGTTGGATTTCCGTGTTGACGGTCGACTTGACCATCTGGAGCTGCGTCCGCTTGGTGACCGAGTTAACCCCTCCCTTACGCAGGCGAATGACCTTCTGGAAGCCGGCCAGTGTGTTCACCTCTTTAGTCGCCGTGAAGAAGATCAGTTGCACGCCGACGGCTTTAGCCAGCATCAGCTGAACATCGATCAGGGCTCTGGTCTGCACCTTGGCAAACGGATTATCGAGGATCAGCGGGCAACCACCATCCCCCCCGGAAGAGACCCTTGAGTCAGCGCGGAGCTTCGAGATCAGCAGGTACAGGAAAATGGCGATCACCACGCTTTGCCCGCCCGACATTTTCAATGAGTTGGCGAACTGATACTGGTGGCTGACGTTCTGCTCCATCTGCAAGATCTGCAGCCCGAACGCACGTTGCGGCGCGAAGAGGATAAGCCCATCAGACACAAGGTTCGAGCCATTCTCCGGGATGTGGTTATCCTCGATCAGCTTGTTGAGGTAACCGGCGATAATCACCTTGCCCGACTCCTTCACGATGCCCGTGATTTGCTCCTTCAACCGGATGATGGGCTTCCCGCCGACATACGGAGCATCGATAGGCACCGCGACCTTCGCTGCCCGGTTAAGCACCGAGGCGCCCTGCTCGATCAACTGCTGCAACTCACCTACGCAGCGATCAAAATCAGGCACCATTTCACCCAATTGTGACTCGATGACCTTAATGCGTTCGTCTAATAGCTCCTGCAGATCGTCATAGTCGTTGCAGGCCTGATCGAAGTTGAATTCATGGAGCTTCACCGACAACTCTGGGGCCAGTGCCCTGAATTCCGGTAGTGATGCGATAGCCTGATACAACCGGTACTTGGTATTAGCATCCGACCTTTTTGTTTCTACGACGGCACTGATCTCCCGATTGTGCTTCAGGAGTTCACCAACCTGGTCTCTGCCGCTATCGATCAGCTCAACGTACTCGCCGACAACGGTATCGACCGACATGGCATTGCGAAGCATCTTGAGGTTGTCGTTCAAATCCTTGAGTAGAAGTTCTCGCCCTACCTTCTCTCCATTGGCTTTTGCGTACTCCACGCTATCTGCATTGACAGAGCGCTGTAGGGTCGAAATATCTTCGGCAAGTGCTTCAATTCGCAGCTGCACATCGTCATCGGACAGCTGCCGCATGGCTTCGGAAATCGGCGCTGGTTTGTGCAGTTGCGTGAACTGCAGGCTATTGCTATCAGCCACCGCCAACTGGCCGCTCAGCTCGCGACTAACATCCTCAAGCCGATCATTCTCGGATTCCTGTTTTTTCCGCTCTAGCACAAGCTCAAGGCCGAGTAATGGCTCAACATCTGACTTTGCCACGCCGGAATAGTCTTGATCGAACGCCTTCCGAGCCTCAGCTTCCTCGTGGCGATGATATTCAACACTCTTCAGGCGGACTCCAATTCGGTCTTTTTCCGCATATTCGAAAACCGACTTGGCGCTCTCGTAGGTGCTGATCATGACCTCCAGGCTAAAACCAGGCTCGAGCGCGCCGCCTAGCCCACCCTCCGTATAGAACTGAACCGCAGACTTCTGTGCCACCAGCGCCTTTATCCGCTCGCTGAGGCGGTGAAAATTCGCCTGGGCGTCATTGATAATTTCGCTATTGCTCTCGACCAGATCATCCAGAGCCTGTTTACGGGCTAACAATTCCAAGAGCGTGCCCTGCACAACAACATGTCGTGCAATCTTTCCTGCAAGGGGCTGCTCCCAATCGTTACGGTACTCGGTCAGCCGGGTGATCAACTGCTTGATCGTGATGATGTCAGCCGGGATTTCCCTCAGTTTCAGGTTAAGCTGGTTAGCGAGCTCCATTTCCTTGGCAGCGTCTTCCTGGCATTCCTTTTCACTCGCCCTGAAGGCTTCGACTTGGTCGTGAAGGAGATTCTTCTCGCGACGCATCTCAGCCATACGGGCTTGGCCGTAGAGCTCCAAATAGCGCTCAAGCTTTCGGCTGGCCGTGCGAGCGTCCGAAAGGTTGCGCTCATAATCCCCTTGCTCTTCTTCTACCCGGTCGATATTGCGTTCGAAATTCTCCAGAACACCTTTCGCGGCCTCATGATTGTAGGCGGCGTCATCAGTGGCGCCGATGACCAAAAGATCCTCGGTAGACGCAGTTTGATCCAGCGTCGCGACGGCCACAGCGACAGGAGCGGCAAGGCTTAGATTCGCCTTCGATAGCAGGTTGCGGGTTTTATCCCACTCACCCTGTGCAACACAGACACCGAGAAAACGAGCAGGGTCAGACATCACCAGATCGCGAGACTTCTGGGCATCGGGGACGAGCTCGGCCAGGTAGGTGTTGGCCGCTCGAGCTGACTGCACCCGATTCTCCGTCAGAAACCGGACAACAGCCTCCACATCACGGGAGTAACCACCCAATCCTGTTTCCGATATCGACTTCTTGGCCACCTCTAGATTAGCCAGGAGGATGTCACACCGGCGGATTTCATTCGCCAGTGACTGCTCGTAATCGTTAAGCAGTCTCGGCAGCGTTTCAGCATCCGGGTCGGCAAGATCCAACTCCTGAAGGCGGGCCAGGACGCTGGATTGCTCGAGATCCTCCTTTAGGGACTCGGCAGAATCCAATCGGCTTGCGACAGCCTGCTCTTCCAACTCCGTAGCCTGAGCTTTAAGGCCCAGGTCTATTGCTTGTTCAGAAAAGCCACTGGCCTTGGCCTCATGCTGGGCCTTCTCAGCCTCAAGACGCTCCTGGTTACCGCGCAGAACTTCTACCTGAGCTTCGTGCCTGGTGATGGCCGATTCAGTATCTAGATCATAAGGATCGATGACCCCTTCATTGCGCAGCCGCTCCTGTTGCGCCGCTTCACCCTCTATAAAGGCGGCAAGATCGCTTTCCTCCCGCGTCAGAGCATTTTGCTCAGAACCATTCGCGATGATCTCTTGCTTGGCTTGATGGATGGAGGCTTCAGAAGCCTTGCGTTTGTCTACAAAGCCATCTTTTTCAGTCGTGGCAAGCTCCAGGTGATGGTCGTAGCCGGCGCGCAAAAGTGCTCCCTGCTCATCAACCTTTTCCTTGATTGGCTTAAGACCTTCCTGCTCCTCTTTTAAGGATTCCTCTTCGATGCGCAGCTTTTGCTGAGCATCGAGCACCTTCTTGTGCGCAGCGGCGGCCTGTACCAGGCGCAAGCGTTTACGCCCATGCTCAAGGTCAGCGGCAGAAGCCTCATACGCCGATTTGGCGCGTTCGCTGACGCGGGACAGCTCAAGGGCTTTATAGGTCAGGGACTGCGCTTGGGAGCTTTTGATCATCCCCTCATTTGCAGTGATCGTATCCTTTAGCGATTCGAGGAACAGCTTGAGCTCGCCCAACGCTTTAGAGACCTCGCCCGTCGCGGTCTCTATGGCAAACGCAAGGCCCGAAGCACGGCTAAGCAGTCCTTGTTGCTCAGCCTTCATGGCCAGATAGGATTTCGATGCATGACCGAATGGCACCATCTGAGCCGACAGTCGATTAAGCAGCGTCAGGGTTTGATCCATTTGCGGCTTATTCTTCATCTTGTCCGCCACGTTGGCGACCATCTGCCTGACGTCAGCAACACGATCCGAAGGCAGGGTGAGAATCATCAGCTTATTGACCAGATCGGCCTCATCTTTGAAGGCCAGAAAGCCCTCATCGACACCACCCTCCTGGGAGTTGAATTTGACCTGCATCTTAAGCAGCTCAATGTCGATCTTGCGAACTTCGGTCAGATGCTTGACCCAGTCGTTATTTTGCCTCGTGTGAAAAAAATCCCCTTTGGATCTGCGCGCCGCCTGGTGAAGCCAACCGATGAACTCCGCGAACGTTTTAATACCAGCGGTCAAGCCTAGACCGGGTGCTGGAACATCCTCGAAGGCGAGACCGGCCAGTGATTCGAAGGCGAAAAATACCCGCTGCAAATTGGCTTCGCGGTCGAGACCCTCTTGAACCGCAACAGCCTGCCCCAAGATCACCTTTATGTTAGGCGCGCCTGGGCGGCGCGAAGGCATCGACCACTCCACGAGGATGAAAGACAGCTCGCCCCCCTGATCGAAGTAGTCCTGCATCTTGTGGTTCGACTGCTGGATGTGCTGAATAAACCTCGACTTGTGCGGGTCGAAAAGGCTGAACACATAGGACAACAGAGAGGTTTTACCACCCATATTTTCCAGATTGATTATCGCGTTGACTGCCTCGCGCGTCACCGGATCGGTCAGATCAAAGTCATGTGAGTCATACCAGGCAGTGTTGGTACCGAAACTGCTGACGAAGAAGCGGCTGATGCAGTTCATGGAAAGCCTTCCTTATGCGTTGACCTGGGCGCGAATGTAATCAAAAAGACGCGGCAGCGTGCGCTCGCGCAGGTTGACCCTTAAGCGGTGGGTCGGGGTGAAATCCCGCGAATCATCATCGTCATCACCGCGTGTGGCGGTGACCAGACCGCTTTCCTTCATTTGCCGCAAGACCATCCTAATGAGCCCATCGACTGAGCTAATCGAATTAGGTCGGTCAGGCTGCATAGGGGCGATTTGCAAGATGTAACCCCAGCCTGGCCGCATCTCTTCAATGACCAGATTGTCATCACCATCCTGCTCCTTCATGCGCTCGGCAAGCACCAGCAGCGAATCGCGAAACTTGGGTACCCTCGCAGGAATTGGGAATCGCGACTCGTCGTCGAGCAACTCCTGGGTGGGATAAAAAACCGCCGAGATGGCCAACATGCATAGGGCCGTTGCAACCTTCTGCTCCTCAGACATCGGTTGTTTACGCAGATCGCTCATGCGCAGGGAGAAGCGACTCTCTTTGCCAGTAGGGGCCACGATCAGCCCGCGCTCTGAAACATCCAGAACCTGCAGCTGCATGCCCTCCGCCACCTCGGCGAGTACCTGCTTTAAAACAGGGTTGCTTCGGTAACGTGCCAGCAACTCGCGATACTCGGCATCATTGGCCGGAGACAAATTGATATGCAGGGCCTTGTACAGCAGGCGTGAGGCATCACTGGCGTGGTTATCCATCAGAAGGTTCCTGGGATGCTGATTTAAGATCGAACCGAAGGTTGTCCCCGGACACGACAAAGGTTTCGAAGGTGCCATCGGCAACAGCGTGCCGAGCTGGGAATGCGGACTCGCTGTCCGGGTAGCTGAGGTACATCAGGATCCCGATGCACTGCAGGCGTTTGTGGTCAAAACCTTCTGTCTCCCCGGCGGCAATGAGCTCATCGAGCTTCCAGGGGCGGTTGGCCATGAGCTTCAGCTTGATCCAGGCGAGTACCTCCGCCACCAGCTGCTCTGAGAACGGATCCGGCCAATCCTCGAACTCCTCGATATGCCCATCCTTCTCGGGAGGCGCAGGCTCATTGGTGCTCCGGCGCTCAAGCAGCAGCGCCAGGAGATCAGATAGATCAGGAACCTTGGGAAAGACCGCAGGAAACACGCTGAGATAGATTTCCTCTGCAGCCCGGGCAAAGTGCTTGATTGGAGCCTTAAGCGCAGTCGGGAGGATAATGGTTTCCAAATCTGGAAGCCCAGAGCGCTTCTTGGGCCGGAAAGCTGAAATCTGCGCATCCAAAAAATTCTTTTCGGTACTTGTGATGTCTCTCTGCAGGCGTGCCCGCACGGCGCTTGACGCACTGATGATTTCTTTAAGCTCAATCAGCTCATCTTTAGATGCCTGGGTCTCAACGACATCCAGCTGCGATTCAACGGCCATCTTCAGCTTTAGGTCTTCACCCTGTCGCTCGCTCACGTGAGAGCGGGCCGAATTGAGGCGCGGTGCCAGGTCACGCTCCCATTTAACGCTGCCCGGCGAGCGGCGCATCTGCAGGAGGAATTCATTGATCTGCTGGGCGTACTCGATAGACAAGACCCGCGCGTTCCGGGCGACTTCCTTGGCCTGCTGGATACGCCCGCGCTCAATCAGGATCTGAAGCATCCGCTCCATCAGAATTTGCTGGTCTTCGACGTCGATGTCGAGCATGCCGATGAGCAGCAGGTAGCCTTCCTTACTCGGCCGGTACCGGTAGACGCTCTCCATGTCTGGCTCAAGGATCACGAGCCGAAAGCGGAAGGTCAGCATGGTCATGCTCGGGGCATGGAAATAGCCTGAAGCGAACTCCTCATGGTTGTTATGAATGGCCTCAAGCACTACATCGGCTGCTTGTCGGCAGATCGCATCGCTGTTTTCTGGGCGGATCCGGCTAATGGTCGCTGTCAGGGAATCCCGCACATCATCCATGGTGCAGCCGGCGGCCATGGCAGAACCTTCCATGATGAAGTTCAGCGCCCACAGAAACAGGTAATGGGTGTCCAACCCATCGAAAAGCGGCGTTTCACCCTCGGAAACGAAGCGATTACGGGAGAAATACAACTGACTCATGGGCTGGGTCAGCAGCATTTTGCGCTGCTGAGAGCTCAAGTCGGTCAGCTCACTGGTGACTCCTTTGGAGGGAGCCTCGAGCTCTTTTTGCACTAAATCGCTCATAGGGCTGAGTAGTGTCCATGCCAGAACTTATACACCATCATCATTTTGATGATAACCATCGAAGTCTATTGATGATCGTGTAATATGGCAACTGTCGCCACTATGGAATTTTCAGCGCGCATGATTCTCAACCTAAGCCAGCCGCAAAGAGACCGCCTAGCATTCATCGACCTTCGTTTGCGGCTGCTTGGCCAGCTTCGCCGCCAGCACCTGATTGACCGGTTTGAGATACAGGCTGCCGCCGCGACGCGAGATATCGCCCTGTACAAGGAACTGGCCGGGGACAATATCGACTACGACACGAGCAGCAAAACTTACGTCGCGAGCGAGACCTTCAAGGCCCTTTTCGACACACCCACTGCGTTGGCCATTAGCTGGCTGATGACGGGATTGGGGGATGGGGAGCCGCGTCAGCAGCCCCCCGGTATACCGATTGATTTCCCCGACCAGCTGTCGTGGCCAAAGATCGACATTCTCAGCGTGGTCACGCAAGCGATTAACAAACCTTGCCCGATATTGATCAGCTATGAATCGCTCAATGGTTCGAGCACGCGGGTCATCTCCCCCTTTGCCCTGATCGACAACGGCCTGCGCTGGCACGTACGGGGATACGATAGAAAGACCGATCAGTTCAGGGACTTTGTGCTGACACGCATCAGCAAGGCCGAACTTTTACCGGATGCACCTATCTTGGATCACGAACGCGGCGACCAGGACATCGAGTGGGTGCATATCGTAGAGATCATCCTGGTACCTCACCCCGATCAGCCCAGGCCGGAGGTCACTGTCTTGGACTACGGCATGGTCAACGGCTATCTGAAAGTGAATCTAAGGGCGGCAACCGTCGGCTATACCCTCCGAAAGTGGAGCGTCGACTGTTCGCCCGACCACAACTTGAGAGGCCACGAGCACCGACTGTGGATGAAGAATTGGCGGGTGTTGTATGGCGTAAGGAACGCTGTGCTGGCCCCAGGCTTCAAAGAGCCTGAGGACTAATCAGCAGCGATTAGAATGCCTTGAATAGGCTAGAAATGGCGAACACGCTCTTCATGTGCGCAATCAGGCCCGTGTAGCTCTCGTCGTTAACGGTGATTTCCTTAAGGGCTCGCAGGTTCCCGATCATTATCAACAAACGCTTAGCCCGCGTACCCCCGCTTACGCCGAAAACATTTGGCGCTCCCTTACGTTGCGTCTTCCCCGACTTGGGCGTTACACCGATCGCATCCATAACAGCGCCGAAGGTCATCAGTCTTCTCAAGCTCCTCGAAACTAAAGGCAGTCTGGAAACCGTCAAACGCCTTACGCAGCGGCTCAACGAGATCATGACCTAGGGGGTCAACTCAGGCCTCATTCCCGCGAACCCATTCACCGGAATCGGCAGCGTCTTCAAGAAACAGAAGAAAAAACATGCCGGCCTTGCACCCCGACGAGCTCAAAGAGCTCATGGTTGCAATCGCGAACGCCAGCATAAAAAGAACCACTAGATGCCTGATCGAGTGGCAACTGCATATGATGACTCGCCCCGTTGAGGCTGCCACTACTCGCTGGGCTGATATCGATTTCGAGAAAAATATCTGGACGATCCCGGCTGAGCGCATGAAAAAACATCGCCCGCATACGGTGCCTCTGACAGATCAGGCATTGGCCATTCTTGAAGCGATCCCCCCCTACAGCGGGCACCGTGAATACGTGTTTCCTGCTGACCGCAATCCGCGCACTCACCGCAATAGCCAAACGGCCAAAATGGCACTGAAACGCATGGGGTTTGAAGGCCGCCTGATCAGCCACGGAATGCGCTCAATGGCCAGTACCACGCTCAATGAACACGGCTGGGAGCCTGAGCTGATCGAGGTAGCCCTCGCCTACGTCGACAAGGACGAGGTTCGTAGCGCCTACAACCGTGCAGACTACATCGAGCGCAGACGCCCGATGATGGCCTGGTGGAGTGAGCACATTCAAAAGGCTGCAACCGGTAGTCTTTCAGTAGCTGCAACCCAGGAGAGAAAAGTCGTTTCGATACGCTGACAACTCGCGGCTATCGGCCAGCAGCCGTCACTCGCTCATCAGGATCTGCGCTCGTCCCTGTAGACAGAGCCAGCCTACGCCTGGAGCCCCAAGATTCTTCAGGAGCCGGTGACACGAAACATCCGACTAACCAACTGCTTCAGTTTGCCCTGTGCTTTGCATGCCCCTTGTCATTTCATAGGGGCAGACTGTGCGAATGGCGATAGCCTGATTGCCACGCCTTAACGCTTTTAATCTATATTGCCCCGACATTTGTCGTCGCCCTGGCCAATTTTTTTACCGTGTATGCCAAGGGGACACGCTTAATGAAGTTGAATACTGCAAGGAGTGCAATAAATGCAAAAACTAATGGACGCTCGAATCAAGGGCGCTGAGCAGCTTAAGGATCCGGCGCATGTCAGGATCGCGATCCTTGGTATTTTTCGCATTGCTATGCAGCATGCCTGTGTAACGCTAGGCGAGTGGGTCGTACGTGCGCTGAAAGAAGATAGCTCTCGCTTGTCCTTGTTAACCCCTGTTGACCTCAATGCTTTCAAGCATCCTGCCGATGGAACCCTGATCAGCCTGTTATCTCAGTTGGTGGTAGCTGCCGAAAATATTGGCTGGAAATCGGTTGGACGTCTGTACTGGGAAAAAGTGGAGCTATCAGAAGAACTGCGGCCATTCGTAGGAAGTGCTCGCGCAAACCTGGAAAGCGTACTCCATACATTTGTCAGAAGTCGTAATGATGGAGCTGAAGGACACGGCCTGCCTGGGGGCTGGACACCTGCAGTTGATATTGCTGTTGCACGACTGATGATTAGAGGCATATCCAACTTTTTGCCTACCGTCGTAAAAGGAGAGGACAAGCTGTACTTCCCGCAGCTTGGGGAACGCCCTCTTGAGCCCATTTCGACTCTGCGCTTAGCCAATGGCGACCCCATCTGCTACCGCAACCTACGCCAGGCATCTGCTGGCAGGTTGCAAGTGGATGCTCAAGTCCAAACGACGCTACTTTCTCGTGGTGAAATTACTTACGAGGTTGATAACGCCCTTTTAGGACTGCCTCAACCCAGCACACCGGAATACCAAGTCGCCGAGCCGACCTGGTCTGATACGTGGCGCCCCTTCGTTCACATACCTGATCGATTGGCTTCTGAGGAAGTGTTCACCGGTCGAGACACTGAAATCAATTCATTGTGCGAGTGGGCGGACGATCCAGACTCTCGAAAATGTATGGTTTGGGGTGATGGAGGCGTCGGTAAGACCACGATGGTAGTAGAGTTCCTCCACCGCTGGCTCGACGGTAAAACGCGAATTCAGTGGAAGCCAGAGATAATTACTTTTTACACGGCTAAAAAAACTCGCTGGGGACTCAGCGGCTTGGAGCAGATCTCTGTCCAGGAAATCGGCGTCGCTGATGTCGTGCTGGATGTTGCTCGAATGCTCACGACACCAAAGCTCGACCGCTCATGGTTTGAGAAAGCGCCCAAAGAGGTGGTGCAAAAACTTGCGACACTACAAGCCGAGTTCGAAGTTTCACGAGACAACCACCTGATCATTCTCGACAACACTGAGACCATGGCCAACAGCGATGCCGACGTGAGGGCCCTCGCGGCTCAAATCAACGAACTGACCAGGCGAGTCGGCAGGGTCATTCTGACATCACGCCGTCGTGAGTTGATTGAGGCTCTTCCGGTTCAAACCGAGAACTGGAATGACGACGAGGGGGCAGAATTCCTGAAGAAACGGGGAGTAACCCTTGGATGCAATGCTATCGCCCAGGCCGGCCCTGCAACGCTTAAAAAATATTCTCGGGCTTTAATCAACAAGCCGATCGCCTTGGAAGTCTTTGCCCAAGCTGCCGCCACCCAAGGAACAGGGCTTGAAGCAGCATTTCAACGTGTGCAGAAGATGCAGCGCCAAGATCTTGGGCAGTTTTTGTATGACGACGCATGGAGCCGTCTCACTTCAGATCTTCGACGCGTCCTTCTACTTATGAGCCGACTTGGGGACAACCACGACCAGTACCTTTTCCAACTTTGCTGTCAGCGAACTGGTGTGACAGTTGCCGCTGCGAGCGAAGCGATTGAAGAGAGCCGTGGCATCGGTAGCTTCTCTAGGGTTGAGGGAACCTTGCAGGTCAACCTAAGTTCCGAGTTTTACAATTACTGTGTGGAGCGCTATGAAGTTACAGCCGGCAAGCGGGAGCCGACCGACGATGACGTCAACTGGGTTAAGCGCCGCTACCAAGAGTTTTTAAACAGCGCCGAAGCCAAAGTATCTGATCGTGCGATTGAGGCATTCCGCACCCCCGCTGCCCGCGCTGCCTGGAAAAGCTACAACGAAGGCAACTACACCGCCGCTTGTGAGTACTACGAGACGGCAGTACTCGAAGACCCCAAAAATGGCTGGCTCTTTGATCGGTATGCATACACTCTAATGCGCAAGCGCCATTTGCCTGCTGCGCTGGAGCAGTCGCGTAAAGCGAAGGATCTCCTTCCTGGTGAAGCGGAGGTGTACTTTACCCTCGGCATGATCGAGAGCCGAATTGGCGATGAGGCCAATGCTCTTGAACACCTCAACATAGCAGAGGAGCTAGGCAAGCCAAAGCACCTATGTGAGCTGCAAAAGACCTATGCCTATATCAATAGCGAGCCCCAGAACGTAATTAAGGCTCAGGAGTGCATCGATCGAGCACTACGCCTCGCCCCCAAAGACCGCTTCTATAGCCGGTTTATGGAAGAAGTCACTCGGCTGCAGCGCCGCTGGCTTTGACTGCACCATTCGAACGCAAGGCCTCTGAAAAGGGGCCCTGATCGCCATGGATTGCTTACTTGCACAACGGCGATCAAGCAACCACATCGCCCAGCCAAGTACTCCATGTGTGAGCGTCCAGCCTAAAGCCGTTTAAGCCTAGATAGTTCACCAAATCCCCCTATCTTCATGCCGCTCCCAAAGCGCGTCTGACGAAGCTCTTGTCAACGGCTCCCATAAATTCCCAGGCTTGCTCGCTCTGCCGAAGATAATCTGCCAACTCATCCACCCCAGCGCCCTCTGGGAAGTCCAGAAGCTCAGACATACGGTGCAGCGTCTGAATGGGGATACCTATTTCCTCCAGCGCATTCACCCCTGAAGGGAGATGGAGATTTTCAAAAGCCATTCTGACGTGGCTGTAGTCAATCTTAGTGCGAATGCCCTTCTTGATAGCGTGCAAGCGAACTACGTCTTCCAGCAGCCCCAATACCTTAGGAATGGTGTAGCCGAAGGTATTGCTCACCAGCTTCAGATCATTATTGAGAGACGCGGAAAGGTTCACGTCCTCATCGTCCCTAATCCGCTGCTTGGTATAATTGATCTGATCTTTTAAAAAAGCCGAGTAACTCTCTGCTTTCTGATAGCTCGTAAGCTTGGCCAGAATTTTATCTGGGTATTTGGTCTGCAGCCCATTGGCTGTGAACGCCTTGGGAACGAGCTTGCTACTAATACTGGCAAGGGTTTTCAAGAAACCAGTTGCTGGTGACCAGTGGAACACAAGCGACTCAAACTCGCTCTCAGTGAGCATCTCGACCATACTGTATAACTGCTCGAATTGCTCCATCCGAAAGTATGAGTGTTTCTTGACCAGATCGATAGAAAACCGGTCTTGGGAAAACGCAGTTTCGAACCTGCCCTGGGAGAATTCAGTCAAGTGATCAGGCTGGGCGCTCGCGAGCAGGTTCAACGGGGTATCTTCATCCTGAATCCCTAGAGGCACATCGATTTCCTGATTCAGATTGTCTTGCGGAACGTCCTCCAGGCAAAACACCTTGCCTACGAAATGGATGCCCATCCGGCCCGCGCGGCCCTTGATATTGCCATGAGTGAACTTGTCGATTGCGCGTGTTCCGTTTCGGTTGTCGTAGATGACGACATTCTTCGCAATCGTATTCACTCCCTCAATGATGGTGGATGTGCACAGTAGAAAGCGCAGGTCGCCGGCATTGAAGCGGTCAGCGGTGTACTGCTGGAGAGCACGAGGCAGACCACCGAAATGCAGGCCAATCCCATTTCTGAGGGCATAGGTATAGTCCCATTCAGGGTCAAATTCCTCGGCAACCCAGTCAATATGCTCACTATGGAATCGCTGGCCGTACCCAAGCCGGACGAGCTCGCGGGCAACCTTCCCAGCGACTTTAGATGACTTGCAGTAGACGATCGTGGCCCCTTTGCACTGAGGCGCAATAGTCGCCAGCATTTTCAGCTTGCCCACATCGTCATCGGGGCTTACACCGAACGTCTGTACATCGACGGCCACGGTGTTGAAATCAGCGGAGATAAACGTGTGGTCGTGGCCTAGCTCCGTCAAGCCCCGAATACTGTTTACGAAGGGCCCGGTGAGGTAGAACTGCTTAGACACCTTCAGCAGCTTGCTAAGAGCGATATTCAATTCAATGACCCGCTCGTCCTTGAAGTCCGTGCTACCATTTTTGAGCTGCTGAAAAGCCAGTTTGTAAAACTCGTCGATGACAAAAAGATCGATGTCCTTGATGTCCTCTCGCTCGTTGACACGCTCTTGGGTCAAGACGTACACGACCCACTCACTACGGCACTCTTGCGAGCTGTGGTGGATAATCTGATAGACCTCACCAAAGCGCTCTTGAAGACGCCTGCGCGTCTCGTCAGCTAGCGCAACGGTCGGCACCACTAGAACGACACGTTTGAGTCGCCCGAGCCCTAGCAGCGAGTCGACGATAGCGCTCTTACCCATGCTCGTTGGAGCACTGAGCACGACGTTGCGGCCATCCTTGAGTAAGTCGAAAATTCGAAACTGCATCGAGTGGAAGACGTAGTCTTCAGAGAACGGCGTTCGGTACACATCCAGAGCGATCCGATCCCCTTGAGAAAGGTCAGAAAACTCTTTTTTCAGGTAAGGGAACAGACCAGCTTTCCTGACCATGTTGCGCAGAATTGCAGCATGGTCGATAAATTTTTCACGGGCATCGAGCGCCCTAATCGTCAGGTCTCTACCGAGGGAGGTGGAGACCGGGTTAGACAATAGGGAGTTCACCGTAGACAGGTACCGGAACGCTGAGAACCCATCACCGTCCAAGCTCCGCTTGGCTGCATCGTAAATTTCCGTCATACGGCCTTCCTGACCTGCGCGTCCACCAACTTGGTCAACGTATCCAAACTTGGCGCGGGGTAGATGAACACATCGATCGTGAGTTTTGCGAACGTCGGGTTGTGTTTAAGATCGTCGGCAAACGCTTCAAACAGAGCTGTCGTTTCTCGCTCCAAATGATCTTCGTGCCCAGGGGTTTCGGGTTCGGTCAGCAGCGAAGAGTCGTATCCGACGAACACCACAAATTTGAATCGATCCTGATATGCATCGAACGAGTTGCTCTCGTCGAGGATGACGTCGATGTCATGACGCAGCAGGTAGCTATCGTCCTTGATATCAAGGATCTTGCCCCGAGCGTTACTGAAACACCCGCTAATCTCCTCATAGAGTTCCTCGCGGATCTCAGGCAGGCGCGTGGTGATATTGGCAGCAGTCACGAGCTCACTGAAGCCAACCCACAGCTGATCGCCCTCAGAGTCTCGCCGAACGATATGGACGTTCTCAAGGATCTTTGCTTCGTCTTGCCCTTCAAGATAGAGCAAGCACGGAATGGGCTGACTCGCATGCATCTGCCGTATCGTGGCATGAAGAAGCACTCGCCCCAGGAATGAACGAACGTCTGCCAGGGAGGCGAATACAGTGCTCCTCAAACGCTGGCCCTGCTCGACAAGCGACAACTTATTGATGTCTGCGAGTTCATTGGGACGAAGGAACACCTCATCCAGCCATTTGCACACGTTGTCGACGATGTGTTTGTAGCGGTAGCGCGTGAGACTGTACTGCTGGTGCAGGACAAGACCATTGCGCTTGGCGCACGAAGTAGCCAGCGGGTTGCGAAAAGGAACCAGTATGTGAGGTAGCTGGCGTTTGATGTAAACCTTACGGCCCGCCCGCTTCTGATCCTCCTCAACCAGCCCTCGGAACCACTTAATCAGATCTGAGCGAAGGTACGATTTGCTGTCGACAGAGTGGATTCTGCGCGACAAAGCTCCTTTGCGGGTAACCGTGTCCAGAATGTCTCGCCAAATGTTCTCTGCCGAGGCCTCGCTGCTCAATATCACCCCATGAAGGTCATCCGCCGCTCTTCGAATATTGCTGATGCCAAGCAATTCGATCTCGCGCATGGTTCGGAATACTTCCCAGAACGCAGCGTCTACCCAAGTCGCTACACTGACGCCACTGGGTGCAACATAGCTATTGGTCTTTTCGTTCAGATAGTCGATAAGATCTTCGCGCCCTGCCTTTCCGGCACGCTCATCACGGTTGATGCGCAGGTACTCAAGTGTGACGTTGACCGGGTGCTCGGTGACGATCCTGAATCGCCTAGGTACGGTAAGTAAGGGTTCGCTCTGCATGGACTTATGCATGATCGAACTGCCTGGAATCTTCTTTTTGTCAGTGCCCTTGCTGAGGACTAAAAGATCGCTTCTTGCCCAGTGGGCCTTCGTGGTGGTTTTAACCTGGACGAATTCGACGTAGTCATCACAGACGACATCAATATCGTCTGTGACTTCACATCGAACACGTTGAATTTTTTTGTCGCGCAGCATCTGAGTGACGTAATAAGCGGCGACACAATCCTGGTAGATGAAGCCGTGCTTGGCAGCGACTCCGCCAGAGTCATTTGGTTCCATCTCGACATCCATGGCAGCTTTGAGCTTGGAATTTATGGCAATCGTCTCTCTGCGTCCAGATTGCAGATGGCACATTGCCTTGCTTATCGAAGCTACGTTAAGTGCCAAGACCGCCCTGAAACTTTATCGCCGCGGCAGCCTTTTGCCGGCTACTGCCTATTGTGCCCTTAGTTTTGCTCCCACAAAGCGGCCATTCGAATCAAAAAAATCTCAGTCACACATCACCGCAATGACATCCCCACCATGGAGTCTTCAACCATGTCATTGCACTGCCCGAACTGCGGCTCTCCTCAGGTATCTACGCACCTCACCGCCATGCGGATTGCTGCCTTCATCGGCATGCTCGGTGGTGCGCTGCGTGGTGCCGGTACCATCTTGCTAACTGGCCCAGCTGTTACCAGTAGCGATCTCGCCAAGCCTCCCAACGTAAACCTCAACGCCCTCTCATCAGCCATCCTCAGTGGCCTGGTTGGCGCTGCGGGCGGCTGTGCGATGGGCGCTCAGCTTGGCGAAAAACTCGACCGTCATGTGCTGGCACACAACCTCTGCCTGAGCTGCGGCCACCGCTTCAATCAGCCGGTCTGATCCGGCCGCCCTCTTCTCTCACTCATCTCTAAGTGCCGGTGCTGCGCCATGCGCAGCGCTTTATGCCGGCTATTGCTCAAAGGAAATTCATCATGGCTCATCAAGTAGAACAAATGGCCTACGTCGGCGCGACTCCCTGGCATGGACTGGGCAACAACCTGCCTCGCAAACAGTCCATCGAAGTCTGGCAACGTGAGGCCGGCATGGACTGGCAGATTCAGGAAAGTCCTGTCTATTTCAAATCAGAGTTCATCAGCCATCTGGGCAGCATCCACTCCTTCCCCGAGCAGAAGGTGCTCTTCCGCTCAGATACCAAGGCTCCACTGTCGGTGGTTTCCAACCGCTATCACACCGTGCAGCCGCGCGAGGTACTGGAGTTCTATCGCGATCTGACCGAGGTCTCCGGCTATGAGCTGGAGACGGCAGGTGTGCTCAAGGGCGGTCGCAAGTTCTGGGCGCTGGCGCGTACAGGGCAAGGTGCGTCGATCAAGGGCAATGACCAAGTGAACGGCTACCTGCTGTTGGCCACGTCCTGTGACGGCACCCTGGCCACCACGGCGACACCGACCACCGTGCGCGTGGTGTGCAACAACACGCTGACGGTAGCCTTGGATGGCACCAGCCGTGCGATCAAGGTGCCGCACAACACCCGCTTCGATCCGAAGGTGGTGAAGAAGCAGCTCGGTATCGCCGTCTCGCAATGGGACGACTTCATGTACCGCATGCGCGCACTGGCTGAGCGCAAGGTGCAGTGGCATGAAGCATTGGGCTTCTTCATGAACGTGCTATGCGAGGTCAGCCCGACCGGCCAACTGCCCGAACAGTTGCCCAACGAGCGTGCCCTGCGTCGCGTGCAGGAGCTGTACGAAGGGCGCGGGCGTGGCTCGGATCTGGAGTCGGCTCGCGGCACTGCCTGGGGTCTGCTCAACGCGGTGACCGAGTACGTCGACCATGAGCGTCGTGCTCGCAGTACCGAGTACCGTCTCGACTCGGCCTGGTTTGGCCAAGGCGCTCAGGTCAAGCAACGCGCTCTGGATGCGGCTCTGCAAATGGTCGCCTGATCCCCCCCTTTCTCCATTTCATCCACTCCATGACGCCCGGTCAGCTCAGCGCTGATCGGGCGTTTTTGTGTCCGCAAGGTGAACACCATGAAAGCAACGTCATTGAATGGCAGTACCAGCAAGAAGCGCCCTGCCCTGCGCCTGGTCAGCACCAAGGAGCTGCCGCGCGAGGACTGGTTGCAGATCCGCAAACAAGGCATCGGCAGTTCGGATGCCGCAGCGGCAGTTGGGCTCAATCCCTACAAGTCCCAACTGGAGCTGTGGCTGGAGAAAACCGGCCGCGACAGCAACCTGCCGAAGATCGATCCGCACGATGAAGAAAGCCCGGCTTACTGGGGCAACGTGCTGGAGCCCATCGTGGCCTGGCATTACAGCAAGCGCACGAAGCACAAGGTACGTCGTATCAACGCCGTGCTGCAGCATCCCAATCCGGAGCTTCCCTGGATGCTGGCCAACATCGATCGCGAGGTGATTGGTACGGACGAGGTGCAGATCCTCGAATGCAAAACAGCCGGCATAAACGGGGCACGCCTCTGGAAAGAAGGCGTCCCCGAATATGTGCAGTTGCAAGTGATGCACCAGCTCGCCGTCACCGGCAAGCAGGCGGCAGATGTGGCGGTATTGCTCGGTGGCCAGACGCTGGAGATCCATCGCATCGAACGGGATGAGCAAATGATCTCTCGCCTGATCGAGTTGGAGCGCCGTTTCTGGCACTACGTTGAAACGGATACCCCACCACCCGCAGATGGCAGTGCCTCGGCTGAGCTGGCGCTGCGTTGCCTGTATCCGCAGGACAATGGCCAGGTCGTCGACCTCAGTGGCAATGCCGGCCTGGCGGCTGCCTTCCTGGAATTGAAGGCTGTACGCCAATCGATCTCGGACAAGGAAAAGCGCGAGGCCGAGCTCAAGCAGATGCTGCAGCAGGCCATGGGGGATTCCACCCGCGCCGAGTTCTCCAGCGGTTACGTGAGCTGGCGCAAAGCCAAGGACAGCACCGTGCTCGATGTCGAGCGCTTACTCCAGGAAAAGCCCTATCTGCAAGCTCGCTATCCGAAGCTCAAGGAAGGCAGCCGGCGCTTTCTGATTGGCTGATCGCCCACTTCAACTCAATCCCTCCCCTTGGCCAGTCCATGCAGTTCGCGCTGCCGGCTGGCCTTTTTGTTTTCAAGGAGCGCCATCATGCTCAAAGGTCTGGCTATCACACCGCCCGTGCTCGGGCGCATCTCCATCGGCAAGGTCATCGAGAAGAACGGCAAACGTCTGCCAGAGAAAGATGATCAATTCACCATCACCTCTCAGGTGCAAGGCAAGGACGGTTGGCTACTGCACCCGCTTAATGACGAGCTGCGTCAGGGCAAAGACGACAAGCTGCGCAGCATCCCAGTGCGCTTGTTGTTCAACGAGCCAGAGCTCAATTTCCGCGCTGATTACACGCTATTTGATCGGCAGAACGGTCGACCGGTGTGTGTCGGCAACGGTGAGACCTGTAAGCGCATCGGCAAGGATGGCGTTCAATCGCTGCCCTGCCCGTCACCCGATGCCTGCCCCCTGGCCAAGGGCAACGCCTGCAAGCCCTACGGACGAATGAACGTGGTGATTGGCGATGAGGATGCCCTGGGCAGCTTTGTATTTCGTACCACGGGCTTCAACAGCATCCGCACGCTGATAGCTCGGTTGCAGTACTTCCGGGCCATATCCGGTGATCGCCTGGCCTGCCTACCACTGGAGCTGCGTCTGCGTGGCAAATCGACCCGGCAGAGCCACGGTACGCCAATCTTCTACGTCGACCTGACGCTACGCAGCGGTATGACCGTGGAGCAAGCGTTGCTCATAGCACGGGAGCTGGATGAGGCACGTCAGGCGGCTGGCTTTGATCAAACCGCGCTGGATGCTACCGCACGTGTCGGTCTGGGCAACGGCATCTTCGAGGACGACGGCGAGGACAACAGCGCGATTGCCGAAGAGTTCTTTCCGGACGGTCAGCCTGCCGCGTCGAAGCCCGACAGCACCGTTCACACCCAGACACTCGCTGAGAAGCTCGAAGCCCAATCCCAACAACTCGAACCTTCTGCCTAATCACAGGCGGGCCGGCTCGGCTCGCCCACCGGAGACACACCATGAAATTTCACAAGCTCAAGGCCGGTGAAGTCGCCGGCAGTTACCTAGTCGATTCACCCGTTACCGAAACCGACATCCTGCGCATGGCTCAGCAATTGGCCACCCATCGACTGAGCAAGGGACGGGCGCTGACTGACCCGCACAAGGTCAGGGAGCATCTGCAGGTACTGCTGCAAGATCTGCCGCATGAAGTCTTTGCGGTGCTGCTGCTCGACAGCAAACACCGTGTGATCAGTTTCGAGGAGCTGTTTCGCGGCACCCTCGATGCGGCCAGCGTCTATCCGCGTGAAGTGGTCAAGACCGTGCTCGCGCATAACGCCGCTGCCGTGATCCTGGTGCACAACCACCCTTCCGGCGATCCCTCTCCCAGCCAAGCAGATCTACGCCTGACGCAGACACTGAAGAACGCCTTGGCCATGGTCGGCACTACGACGCTGGATCATTTCATCGTCGGTCACGAGGGCATCACTTCTCTCGCTGAGTTAGGCCATCTGTAGCGACCCACCACTGCGCCGTTCTCACCCGATCCCATCATGATAACGGGACGGCTTGCCGTCTCAGGAGCGACCTATGTCCACACATTGCTTGATCTGCGATTCGTCTGCTGTTGTGTCGGCTGATGCAGTCAAGGCAGTTGTCTTGCTCATCAGCACACTGCACGGCTTTCTGCGAGCCGCACGCCAACTTCAACCTGCAGATGTCTCTCCAAGCGATTCAATCTGCATGGAAAACGTACTCACCCTGCTCGCCAACGGCGTGAAAGCATCGGAACAGAAATGGACTGAAACACAGTCCTTTCTGAAGGACGTGCAGCACTTTCAGTTCAGGCAGTACGGCTGCTTGTGTCTACGTTGCGGCGCACTGTTCGATGAAAACGCAGAAGTCTGAAACCTGCGCGCTCAGCCCTTACCGAGCCGCTGGCTCAAACGCTCGACCAGCTCAAGGACGAGCTGGCGGTCACCAGCACCCAATTGATTGAGCATCTGGCTGATACGAACGGCCTGATCCTCGGAACGCGGGCTGGCCTGTGTCAGCAAGTCCGCTGCTTCACAACCAAAAATCTCCGCGAATTGCATCAGTCGCTCGATATTGGGCATCACCACGCCACGCTCGATGCGTGACACCGCCTCGCTACCAATCCCCAACTGCTCAGCAACTTGCTCCTGGCTCAGGCTAGCGCGTGTTCGCTGCCTGGCAATCGCCTTGCCCACCAGTTGAGTCAGATTCGTTTGTTCAGATGTAGGCATGAAACCTCCAGGTCAACCTGAATGGTCGAGTGCCATCCTCTTGACATGAAGGTCTTCAAAGGTTGTTATCCACCCCTAAAGGTAGAAAACCATCCAATAAAGTGGTTCCTGGTTCAGTATCACAGACACACAGAGTAGCGACCCATGACAAAGCTCACCTACCAAGACCTAACAACCTCAACACTCACCCAGCTCATCAGCCGCAAGGAATCGTTCGAAGTCATTGGGCTCAGCGGCAAGCTCCTAGAAGCGGCGCGCCTGGTGGAAAACAAGATCGAAGTCAGCGGACTGAAGTGCCGTGTCTATACGCTCCACCGGGCAGCTCTGATAGGCGCCAGTTTTGCAGGAGGTATTACCGGCGCACTGGGCGTGCTCTTCGCAACAGGCATCGCCATGCATAATCTGATGACGTTCAACCCGGATTACGAAATCCAGAAGGATCCAATCGATAACCGGATCGTCGTCGAATACAAAAAGAAGAAATAACCCTCTTCCTCTCACTCAGAAATCCAACCCGCCACCTACCGCCACCTCGCTTTTACAGAGGAGGCACCGGCACGCCTCAAACCAACGAAAAAGGAATACATGATGACTCGATTTGGAACATCCCTCATCAGCCTCGGGCTGCTTGCGAGCCTTGCCGCCCATGCAGAAGCCGCGACGTATTACGCGTACTCTGAATTTGCAGACGTCATGTCATGTGACGCGAAAATCGAAGTGCCTACGCTCGGCCTGAGAAAGGCAGACGGCACGCTGCCGACGCGCACCGTGCATGACTGCCGTCCCTATGGCAATAACACGCCCAGCTCCAAACAGATGCCCTTCATCAATCGCCAAACGGGCGAACGCTTCGTACAGAACGCCCCCGGTACCCTTTCGCTGCAGTGCGGGGCACACGGCTGCGCCCTGCAGAACCAGGTGCTGGGGTATACGCAAGGTGCGTTGGTCGGTGAAGGAACCCCTGGCAATTACTACGTAGAGAACGGCTGGTACTTAGGCTACGACAGCCAAGGCAAAACAGTCGCCTACCGCAACGATGTAGGCCCTGCCCAGGGCCAAGCACCATATGGCACGTCCAAGCCACGCCCGGCTAAGTACGGCAAGGAAGCCTGCTTTGACGATGAGATTGAATCGATCCAGGCCGAAGAGCCAAATTACCCCATCAGCTTCGACATGATGAATGAGATCCGGGCTGAGTGCGGCCTGCCTCTAGAGGAATAATTGAATCCCTTACACTGAAAGATCTCGCACTGAATAGTGCGAGATCTTTCATTTTTTCTTCGATCTAGGGAACAGTACCGCTGTCCATCTGAAAATAGTTACGGTGTAAGTGTGGAAAGAGACCGTACGCGCGTTCAGATCATAGGCCTTCAACGGCAAACTGCAGCCCTTGCACACCACCATAATTTCTAACGACGCCCAAGCCATGTCCATTTTTGACACGAAATGCGCTATAAAGCACCCACCCGACCAGACACGACGAAGGAGCCAAACATGGACAAGAAATTTGAATTGGGCACTTCATGGCGCCTAAAAGATGAGCCTGAAGGGGATGCGCACATTGTCTTCATGGAAGCTATCGGCATAGGAGCGGGCTCTAAAGAAGAAAATGAGCTGAAAATCACCTTTGAACGAGGCGATGAAATAGTCACCTACCCCGCGAGCTGGGCGATAGAGAACATGGTACAGGTGTAACGCCGCGCTAGCCCTTACCGCAATAGTGAGGGCTAGCAGGGTCAAGGCACATCATTCATCCGCAGATCAAAACCGCTATCGAATCGTCTGAGAACACTGTCGACGTCACAATAGAATTCGCTCATGCAATGCATGCCGAACAGCGACTCATAGCGATTTACTAGCTTCTCTTATCCCGTTCTTCCGCAAGAAATTACTGGGTAATGGGTTGGTTCCTTCTCGCCCAGCACGCGGAGCACCAAGAGGCCGCCAAGAAGTGACTTGCTAGTGTTCATAACCGGGGCATTTGAATAAGACTCATGCCCCCTCTATTACAACAAAATTCTAAAATCGCGCTTATCTGCATCCGAAGACTTGAGGATGCGGTACTCCATCCCGCTGGCCACTGCGATCTGCTGGGCAAAATCCTTCTTGGCCTGTACCACCGCATCCTCGATTTGATTATCGGCCTTCACCTCAACGATGACGTACTTCAGGCTGCCATCCAACTCTTCGCGCTGGAAAATAAAATCAGGATAGTAGCTGCGCACTGTTCGTGAGTCGGGGTCGATGTATTGGATGAAAAAGTCAGACTGGCCGTGGGTCAACATTCCGGTAAAGTAGATTTTCCTAACACGCTGCTCGCGTAGCAAATCCCAGAACAGCCAGTTTTCGGAACCGGAATCAAAGCAGTAGGTGTCGAGGTGGAAACTCTTGGCGCGCTCATTGTCCTTTATCTGCGAGTCACTCATCCGCACGATCTTGTCCTTGGCCGCTGACACTTCGTAGTAGCCGTTGGCAGGTATCTTTATCAGATCGACCTCGTAGTCGTCCTTCTTTTCGTACTCGTCAAGATCAAATAGCAAACGGAACAGGCGCGGGATTATCTCGTCGTAGAGCAGTTCGTTGAACTCGTTGGTAATGGCCACCAGTTCAGAGGAGCCTTCCTTCGTCGCATCGAGCAGTTCCTCAATCTCTAGAGGGCTTCGATTGAGATAGCGCGACACCTCGGCCACCAAAGTCATAGGTGAGAAAGTACGCTTCTCACGGCGGGCAGTGAGGTCGAAGGTGCGGCTACCGGACGCACGCATAGCGTCGGCGGCAGTCAGACCGTCCTGCTGCGTTTCAATAAGGCGGTATTTTTCGATCAGCTCGTTCCATTTCTCCCGGCTGGAACGTTCGGGTATCAGCTCCTGTCCCTTAACCGGTTGCTTCTCACGCATCTGATAGAGCTTGCGCACGCGCACTAGTTTGATCTTGACCGAAGGCTCAACCACACGCACTTCCACGCGTTCCTTGTCCTTACCGACCCTTTGCAACTCATCGGCACTGATACGGAAATTCTGCTGCAGCTCGTCGTTGAGCGTGTTTAGATTGTCGTCCGAGAGGAAGACATGGCCGGTGTGCTGGGCCTCGCCAATGGCACGCAAGCAACGCATGGTGGCCTGCAGCACGAACACCCTGGACTTAGGTTCACGGAAAAGCCCAACCCCGAACAACGAGCGGCAGTTCCAGCCTTCACGGCCTTTATTGACCAGGAGGATGAACTGTTTCTCCGAGCTTTCAGTGTCCAATCGATTGAACTCGCGGATGTCGTCGTTCGTGGTGATGTTGCTGTCACCCACATTGACCAAGATGCGCGATGCAGGGATGCCATGTTTGAGTAGCACACGCTCGACGGCTGGCTTCAGCTCTCCTGTCAACTCCTCCACCGTAGCTGCGAAGAATGCCATCTTGGGCAGCAAGCCTTCCGGACGCAGATCACCAGCTTCCTTTAGGAAACTCTCGATAGCGATGTCGACAAACTCGTCAGTGCGAGTGTTGGAATAACCGTGAAGCGCCACCTTTTTAAGAAAGGCCTTGTCGATGGCCTCCTTCAAACCGTATGCGTAGACCACTTCTGGTAACACCTCGCGCCCCACATACGGTGTACCAGTGTAGTTGTAGCATGCAACCACATGAGTACCTGCAGCTTTCAAACTAGCAGCCAGAACATCAATGGTAGTCCGCAGACTCGTGTCGGCGTCCTTCCCACCAGCCCCCATGTCTTTGGCTAGCGTCTTACCGAAAGCGTGGTGGGCCTCATCAACATAGATACCAAGTTGCTCCAGGCGGCGCAGCTTTTCGAAGCGCTGGTTGGTAGCCAGTTCGCCTTCATCTTCAGGCTGGTCGAAGTTGTAGAGATCAGCGGCATCAGCATAGACGCCAGTGGCAGAGAGTATTTCACCGGTGGTACCAAACAGCTTATCGACGGATTTTTTTTCTTTGTGCTTCCGCTTGAGAATGATTTTCTGCGTGTTAGAGACGATGATGTTGAAGCGCGAGCGATCTAGCGTGTCCAGCGACGTACCTGCGTCTTCGAGGTAGTGGAAGCGCAGGTGCGTGGTCAGGAAGTTGACGTACTCCGGCGGCACCACGCGGGTTAGGTCGAAGGCCTCGATTTCCTTCAAGGACTGCAACACAGTCTTATCTGGAGCGAACACCAATGCATTATGGCAGTAATGCTTATCCTTCGGAAACTTGTTAGCCAGCAAGAACTCATAAAAGACACAAGTAGCCATTAGGATGGTTTTGCCGGTGCCCATCGTCAAAGCGAAGATGTAGTTTGGATAAGCACGAGAGTTCTTACGCATTTTCTCGAACAAAACTTTGTAGGAGCTCAGCTCCAACTCGTCGGACTCGCCAAACTGGAACATATCTTGCCCAGCTGTACCGAAGAACGATCCAAATTTTCGCCCCTCAAACTTACCGCTGCGCTCATACCACGCCTTGAAAATTTCCTCGACTCTGGCGTTTTCGAGAAACTCCTTAAGGAAAACATAGATTTCCAACGCATCAAACTGCGGCTGACGTAGGAAAGCCTTAGGGTTCTTCTCAGGGTTGTTGAAATCGAGGTACTTACGTGTCAACTCACGGTAGTTTTGACGCAATTTCCCCCGATTGTCCTGATGAAACTGCCACAGAAAGCGGAAGAAGGCGAAGTCCAGCGAAGCACTGACACTGCTGGCACCTTTGTGGCTAACGTTAGAGGCTACATGTTTAGTCGCCATAATTAACGCTCCCTTCCCAAGATTCCGAGAGTAGATCGGTAATCTTCACACGAATGGTACCTGCATCTGCTGGCACCTTATATGCTCCCATAACAAGGCCATTTTTTTCGGGAATATCCACTACTGCTGGCTGCAGTACCGCACCATCATAGTTCCAGTCGATCAGCACTGACTCGACCAACTCCTTCCAATCCGCAACTGCTTCTTTCTGCAACGAGAGCTTTTGTAGCAAACTCATCGGATAGAATCTTTCGATGTGTAGCTCTCCCTTCTTGACAGACACCTTGGCCTGCGAGTCGCGCTTGAACTCCAGTTCGGTTTTATCACGCAGAATGTCAACCACCTCCACGTCGATTTTGAAGGGTTTGGTAGCTAGTTCTAGTTGTGCGGCCAAGTCTGGCTCGTGCCCCATGCAAACGAGGGAGATCTTCTCCACCGGACGGTTCGGCGACTCGCTCTGTTTACGCTCCCACGCTTTGTAGTCAAAACCCACAATTAGTTCATTCAGGTCGGCACGTGTTGTGATGCGATTGACCGGCATGATCTTGATCATTCGCCCATCCTTCTCGCCATCAAAGATGGTGCTGAATTCAAGTTTCTGTACTTCCAGAGCCTCGATCAACAATTCCTTGGCCTGAACCGGGTTGCGAAAAACGTCGTAGTGATTAACGTTATAGACCTCGAACCCCATAAACCTCTTACTCTCGTCACCCAAAATTTGCTGACTCAGCTCTTCAGCTTCTCTCAGAAGACGCTTCGTTGTTGTCTGAATTGCGCCAACATTGATGTCTGCGCCAATGAATCTACGACCATTGCGCATAGCTACAACCTGCGCAGTTCCAGACCCCATAAAACAGTCAAACACGATCGACTCAGGATTTGAGTTTCCTTGGACAAACTTCTCAAGAAGTGCTTCGGGCTTCTGCGTCGGGTAACCTGAACGCTCATGGCCAGAAGGAGCGACTATTGGCACATACCAAACATCGTTAAGTGGACTTCCCTGGCTGTCCTCTGCGTTGTAGTCAGAAGGAACCCGATCCCCATCTTCGTTGTGCGCCGCGACAATCGCTTTTCCCTTCCACCGTTTTTCTGTGGACTCGGTGCGTTCCATATACTGCCGATTGAAAATATGCTCGCCTTTCTTCCGCGTATAGATGGTAAGATTGTCGTGCATCTTCTGATATTCAAGTGCAGGAGTTGGCCATCGCCGGTAATCCCAGATAACCTCGTTCAGAAAATTTTTCTCCCCAAAGATCTCATCTAACAGACATCTAATTTGGTGCGACTTAGCACAGTCCGCATGAACGACAATAGTCCCACTATTAGAAAGTAGCTCCCGGCAAAGCACCAAACGCTCGTACATAAATTGCAAGTACTCGTCGTTTGTCCAAATATCGGTGTATTGCTTTTCCTCGAACGATCGAGTGTCTCCCTCGTACTTCTTACCTCTTAACTTGATCCTCTTTTTATAGTCTGCCTTTGAGTCAAACGGTGGATCGATGTAGATCAGATCCACCTTGCCCCGGAACTCCTTCAGCAAGTGGCTCATGACCTGAAGGTTGTCCCCCCAGAAAATCTTGTTGCGCCAGCCGTCCACTTCTTCGCCATGTACTTCCTTCAACTGTGCCGGGTAATACTGCGTCGAGGTAAATGGACGCTTACCTCGCCAGTTCAGCATCGGATACCCCTTGATCGGCTCGAACTCGTACTTCTCGACGTTAGTCGTGCCACCATAGGGCGTGGCCAGTTGTAGGCTTTCCTGGGCAGGTTGTTTGTCACTCATTGGTTTTCTCGTCGATAGCTGGTTGAGTATTCTGGGATGGATAGTCCGTGATGGCCGTGTCGCTGGCGGCAGCACAGAACTGGCAGCTTCCAGAAGACGCGCAATCAGAGCGTTCTTACGCCCCCTCGGCTCAACTCCCACAGTTTCGCAAACTTGCTTGACTTCACTTTCGTCGAGATAGCCAAGCAGCTCCTCCGGCTTGCAGCGCCGCGCGGATGAAATGACGTCGGCCAACGCCTGACGCTTACGCTTGTCCTTAGCGCTCAGTCCATAATCGTCAACGATCTGCCGCAATGTTGAGATGCTGGCAACTGCGATGATACTTGGCTTCAATCTCATCGATTTTCCCTAAATTTCCAGTTCTTGCTGTCACAGTAGGCCCGCATGTCGCAGCTCTGGCACAGCTTGGCCGGGCGTGCGGTGATGGCGTAGTCCTGCCGTTCGATGCGCGCGACGATGTCGTCAAATTGCGTGATGGTCTTGCCGATGGAGCCGTCGTCCTTGCTGAACGACACATAGGGATTCCCACCGTCCTCGCCGGTGTAGTACAGGTGCATTCGGCTAACCTTCTGACCGGTGCGCTCTTCCACCAGGTGGGCGTACACCTCTAGCTGGTGCTGGTACTGACGCAGGCGATCCCGATCCTTCTCCATGTCGGGCTTCTTCTCCGACTTGAAGTCAATGATCTCGACCGTGTCGTGCTCGCCCCGGATCAGGTCGACGCTGCCCTTCAAGATATACTGATCCTTGATGAGCGAGATCTCGACCTCGGCCTCCTTGATGCGATCCCAGTTGCCGTTTTCGCGTTCGTAGTAACGCAAGACGTGCAGCAGCGCCGCTTGTTGCGAGCTGGGCGCAAGGTAGACGCGTTCCTTCTTCGAGAGCATCGCGTAATTGGTTGAGAACCAGCCTTTGATGACGTCGAAGGAAATGGAGCCTTCCTCGCCACGCAGCACGGTCTTGTGAATGTCCTCGATGGTCTGGTGCACCAACGTACCGAAGAGCATCGGGCTCTCGCGGATGGGCGTGAACTCCAGTTCCTTGAAGAAGCGGTACTGCTCGGCGCAGTTCTCGAACACGGTGATGTGCGAGGTGAACGAGTATTCGCGCTTGAGGTTGATCTGCTTCACTGCCTCGTAGGTCAGCGCCGCGAGATCAACGTCACGCCAACTGGGCAGCTCGTAGAACAACCGGTCGAAGTATTTGGACGGCGACTTGCCGTGTCCTTGTTTCTCCTGCGCGGCCAACACCAGTAGGTTCTGGGCACGCGAGAAGGCGGTGTAGAACAGCCGCCAGAAGTCGAATTTCTTGATGTGATCGAGCGGCTCGAAGCGCTCCTTGGAAAGGTAGCCGCCGTCTTCCAATAGCACATCAAGCGCGCTGTACTGTTTGCGCGGCACCGCCTCCAGCGAGCCGCACACCACCACCGGAAATTCAAGCCCTTTGGACTGGTGGATGGTCAGGAACGATACGCAGCCCTTGGGCGCGTACTCGGCTTCGTCCTCATACTCGCCAATTCCGCCATCCTGCAGGAAGCGCAGGAACTGGTTGAACAGGTCACGCAGATTCTTCTCCAGCCACTCAGGGCTTAGCACGCTGACAAAGTGCAGGTACTCGAACTTAGTGAGCAGCTTGGAGAAGGTGCCGAGGTTGCGCGCCGCGCGCCCCTTGTCCACGCCTTGCATGGCCTCATCCGTGATGAAGTGCGAGAACAGCGGGAACTGCAGCAGTTGGTAGAACAAACCGGAGAAGGCGTAGTCGGTGTTCTGCGTGAGTACGGCGTGGCGTTTGGCCAGCGGGCGCGCCCAGTCCAACAGCGCCTTGTTCTCGGGTTTGCGCAGCTCGTTAATAAAGGGCTTGAAGCACTGATGGTCGTAGTAGTCCCAGATGGGCAGCGTAACGCCTTCGGCCCATGCCCGCACCTTGGGGAATTGAGGGAACAGGAAGATCAGCGCGCCAATCATCAGGCGGATTTCCTTGCGCTCGAAAAACATATTCGAGCGGGGCGAGAACACGGGCACGCCCTGCACTTCGAGAAAACGCGCCAGAGCCACCACCTTGTCGTTCTTAACCGAGCGGAACAGGAAGGCCACCTGATTCCAGTCCGCAAGCTGGCCGGAGTCCTTAAGGCCATTGAGGAAGGCCAATACCTCGGCGTGCCAGTTGGTGGTGTCGCTGCTGTCATCCTTGGCGGCCAGCCGCACCGCCGTCGGCATCTCGGGGAAATCGTCCTCGCGCGGGACAATCTGCTTGGCGAAGCGGAACACTCGAGTGCCATCGTCCCAAACCTGCTCCTTCATCCACGCGTTGTAAAAACGGATGATGTCCGGGTGCGAGCGGTAGTTGACGGTCAGCTTAACCTGCTTGCACTGGCCGTCGTTGAACAACGCCGGGAACTCCAGAATGTTGCGGATAGTAGCTCCGCGAAAACGGTACAAGCCTTGGTCGTCGTCGCCCACCACGCAGAGATTGCGACGCTCGCCCGCCAGCAACAGAAGGATGCGCTCCTGAATGGTATTGGTGTCCTGGTACTCGTCCACCATCAGGTGAGTGAGCTTGTCGCGCAGTTTTACCAGCACCTCGGGGCGTTTCTCCAGCAGTTGCAGGGCCTCGTACTGGATGCCGGAAAAGTCCAGTGAGTTGTGCTCGTTGAGCAGCTCCTGGTACTTGGCAAAACAGGTGGCCAGGGCGCGGATTTCCACTTCCGGTGCCGCCGCCAGCGTGACGGCATCGAGCGCCTCCTCACTGACCTTGTTGAGCCACTTGAGCAGGTTCTCCGATTGCGCCCAGCGGCCCGTTTGGTCATGCCCCATGACAAGCGGAGCATCTGGCAGCTCGCGGAAGTCTTTGATGTGCTGATAGAGGAAATACTGCTGATCGAACTGATCGAACAGTGTGAAGCTGCGCTTGAGCCGGGTGAACTCGCGGTAGTCCTCCAAGAGGCGTAGACAGATGGAGTGGAAGGTGCCGAGATACATCTCATTGAGATTGAACTGGATACCGATCTCAGCCAAACGGTTGGAGATTCGGGTAGTCAGCTCGCGCGCAGCCTTATCGGTAAAGGTGACGACCAACAGCGACTCAGGTGCAACCCCCTTGTGAGTGATGAGATAGACGATGCGCTCAACAAGCGTGAAGGTCTTGCCAGAGCCTGGCCCTGCGATGATGAGCACTGGGCCGTCGGTGGCCAGAATGGCTTCTAGCTGTTGTGGATTGGCTTTGGATTGAAGAGTGGTTGTGCTGGATATCATGCAGCCCCTTAGTCAACGTCCATTGTCGGCATGCAACTGCAGCTGACTATGCGCCAGCAGGATTAATTTGCCGGTAAACGCAATGCAGCAAGTAAATTCAAGAGCTTGGAGCCTACCCTTGACCGCCAGGCTATAAACCAAGCCTTTCAGCCTTTTGGCATGTCTCACGCGAGCCGCCACTTATCGAGCCTACGACTCACTTTATCGTAGCTCTGACTAACAGCTCGATCTGTCATTTTACTACCCGAATGTGCAGACTTGGCATCAAAATTTTGCCTGGCCGAGAGGGATTAACGGTGGCTTCGAATTACGAAGAAATTTGCAAGGAAAACCGAGAGAGCTACGGCACAAAGGGCGCTCAAAAGTCAGGGAAGCTGGCAGCAGGGCTCTACGACGACCGCACGCATTTCATATTTGAACTGCTGCAAAATGCCGAGGATGCGCTCGGCAGACGCGGCGATTGGCATGGCTCACGTAAAGTCACCTTCTCCCTGAGTGCAGACCGCCTTACCCTCTCCCACTTCGGTAAGCCGTTCGATGAGGCCGACGTCCGAAGCGTCTGCGACATCGCAGAGAGCACCAAGAACGAGTCGTCGATTGGTCGCTTTGGGCTCGGGTTCAAGTCGGTCTACACAGTCACCGATCTCCCAGAGATCCACTCTGGCGATGAGGATTTCGCCATCGAGAACTACGTATTTCCCAAACGGATGGGGCGTTCGGCGCGGGGAGCGGACGAAACTCAGATAATCCTACCCCTGAAGCAGGGAGATACGAGCGCAGTTCAGGACATCACGGCAGGGTTTCGCCACTTAGGCCCGGGCGCCCTACTGTTTCTGCGTCACATCGACGAAATCAACTGGAGCGTTGAAGGCAGCGCTTCTGGGTTCTACCTACGCAACAGCCCCGAGACGCTCGGTTCCAACGTTCAGCGCCTCACAGTGCTTGGCAACGAGGATGATCGCCCCGAGGTCGATCAAAACTGGCTGGTATTCCACCGTGACGTCTTTTCTACCGAGCAGCAAAAGGTAGGGCGTGTGGAAATCGCCTTCTCGCTGGTTGCTGTTAAGGACGCCCCCGGCCGCTGGACTGTGCAACCTCTGGCCAAATCACCATTGGTTGTGTTCTTCCCTACCGTGGTTGAAAGCCATCTTGGCTTTCTAGTGCAGGGGCCGTACCGCACCACGCCCAGCCGCGACAACATTCCGCCTGGCGAGCCGTGGAATCAGCATCTGGTTAAAGAAACGTCCAGCCTGCTGGTAGAAGCGATGTGCTGGATGCGGGACAACGAGATGCTGGATGTCTCGGCGCTTCGGTGTCTGCCGCTGGACCGCGAGAAGTTCCCACAAGACTCGCGGTTCGCGCCGATGTTCGGTGCCGTCCAGCAGGCATTCCTGGAGGAGGCGCTGCTTCCGACCTTCGACGGCGGGCATGTTACCGCCGATCAGGCCAAGTTGGCGCGCACACAAGAACTGCGCGAGTTGTTCAGCCCGGAGCAGGTTGCGGCGCTGTTCAGTACGGAGGTAGCCGCTTGGTTGTCTGGCGACATTACACAAGACAAGGCACCCGAGATTCGCCAGTACCTGATGCGCGAACTCGACATCGACGAGATCACGCCGACAAAGCTAGTGCCGAGCCTGAGCAAGCAATTCCTCGAAGCCCAGCCCGATGAATGGGTTTTGCGGCTGTACGAGTTTCTGAGTGGCCAGGAGAAGACTCTGCGCCGTAACCTCGATACCGTTCCGCTTATTCGTCTTGACGATGGCACCCACGTTGTAGCCCGCGAGGGCGGGAAAGCCAGGGCCTTCCTGCCTAGCGCCATTGCCACCAGTTTCCCGACGATGCGTTGCGCGGTGTGCGCGACACCCGAGGTGCGCCTGTTCCTAAGCTCGCTGGGCATTACCGAACCCGACCCTGTGGATGACGTGATCTGGAACCTCCTGCCGAAGTACCAGCAGGAAGAAGTGGATGTGACCGACGATGCCTACGCAGCCGACATCGAGCGCATCCTTATAGCCTTCAGTACCGACTCGGCCAGCCAGAAGGAAAAACTCCGAACAGTTTTGCGAGAAACATCTTTCGTGATGGTGGTCGATGCTGGCGACGGCAAGGGCTACGTCTCCAAGCCTGGCGATATCTATATCGCCACTGACCGCCTCAAGCAGCTCTTTGCAGGTGTGGAAGGTGTCTTCATCGTCGATGATTCCTACGACTGCCTGCGCGGTGAAAACGTGCGCGAGCTGCTGGAGTCCTGCGGCGCATTGCGCTATCCACGCCCGCTCGAAGCCCCAAATATGCTGACTCGGGATGAGAAGTTGGAGTTGCGCCGACAAACGGGTTACGAGACAACGTCAGGAGCAAACGACCGGGTTACCGACTGGTTGCTTCAAGGATTCGACGATCTCATCGAACTGTTGCCGAAACTCCCAGCAGAACAGCGTGCTGAGCGCGGCCGCCTGCTCTGGGAGAGCCTTGGCGACCTCGAAGAACGTCGCGGGCGCGGCATCTTTGATGGTTCCTATACTTGGTCGCACTACGGAGAACGCAAGACCCCCCCATTCCCTGCGGCCTTCCTGCGCAGCATCAACAGAGCAGCTTGGGTAGTCGATGCCAACGGCGAACTCGTACGGCCGGGCCTCGTGGTATTCGACACCCTTAACTGGAAGCCCAACCCCTTCCTGCTGACCAAGATCGCTTTTAAGCCGCCGATCATCGATCAGCTCGCCAAAGAGGCAGGCATTGACCCGGCTGCACTCGATCTATTGCGCAAGCTCGGCATCACCAACTTAGCCGACCTGACATCCCGATTGGGTATCACAGACGCACCATCCGAACAGGAACTATCGGCAACCCCCGAATCGGAAAACAGCGCTCCGCTCGACGACGATGTATACGACGGTGCGAAAGATTTGTACGGCGACGACATGCCAGATATCCCGCCCGGCTCCCTCGATCCAGACGGTGGTGAGAGCGTGAGCACGGGCACTGGAAGTGGTGACCACGGGCACTCTGGCAACGGGGCTTCGCGCAGTGGCGGTCAGGGCAATGGAGGTAAGCGCGGCCGCTCAGATGGCTACGGCACCTCCGGCGGCAATCGCAACGAGAAAGAAGGTAGCCAGGGAAAACGGAGTCCCGGCCACGCAGGTGGACGGCCATTTATTTCCTACATCGGCACACATCCCGATGATGACGATACCGATCCCGACGGCCTCAATCAGGAGGCGCGGATGCAGATCGAGGGACGAGCAATCGACTTGATCATTGAGCTTGAGCCAACTCTATGCCGCACGCTGGCAGGCAACCCCGGTTTTGACCTCTTCGAGGCTGACCATAACGGAAAGCAGATGCGATGGATCGAAGTGAAGTCGATGACGGGTACTTTGAAAGATCGCCCCGTAGGAATGTCACGCACCCAATTCGAGCACGCACGCGAAAAAGGCAATGCTTATTGGTTATACGTTGTCGAGTACGCATCCACCCCAGCACAAGCACGAGTCCTCCGAATTCAAAACCCCGCGGGCCATGCTCAGACGTTCACATTTGACCAAGGCTGGAGCAGCATCGCCCAAATAGAGCCCCTGACTGATCTGCGTTGAATTCTCTGCCAACGCCAGCAATCGTAAATGCAGATTGCTGGCATTATTTAAGAAGTATTTCAATAGCATTGTGGCCATGTAGCCCCCATACCCGAGGATTGGGGGATAAGCGCCCTGAGTCAGCTACATTTGATGGTCGTACCGCGCCTTCTGCATCATGTAGTAGACATAGCCTAGCTTCTCTTCTGTCGGCTCATCATCACGTAGCCAGCGCACCTTGATGTCCAGGTACTGCGCCCATTCAATGCCCTTCTTGAAGGCACGGCGATCATCATTTTTTGCCGCGACCTCAACGTACTGGTTCACCAGCTTGTATTGGTTTTTACCTGCCCGGTACTTGGCATTTTCAAAGGCTGCCTGGAAGTGCGGCATGGCGGCCTCGAATTCCTCTTTGCGATAGTGATAGACCCCACGCAACCAGGGCACCATCCAGCACAGTTGTTCATCCAGGTCGTAAGCAGCTACCTGAGCGGCATACGCGTCAATCTGGCCCACCTGGGTTGCCGGGTCATTCTTGAGCTCAAAGCCCTGATACAGCAGCTCGACAAAACCGTGGGGCGGAAGAAATGCTGACTGCCGCTGAATGCGATCTAAAAGAGAGCACACGGCAAAAAGGCCGTACTTACTCTTGAGCGCAGCGAGTACATCGTTTCGTAGTGGCGCTCCCGGGCGAGCGTCTTTGAGCCGCTTCACGGTATCGACGACCGCAGCCAATTTGCCGTCGAAAAATGCCCAGTAGTGACTACAGGCATTGAGCCACACAAACAAGGCCGACGCTGGTGATTCTTGTCGCTGCATTACTGGTGCAAGCTCAGCCTTGAACTCGTTGACGTCATCAGCAATCCACAGGGCGTACTCGCGAAATTGTTCGCAGACATCGGCGAGGTACTGATGATCGTAGGCGTTAGTAATTTCCCTCGAGAGGTAGCTCGAAACCCGGGCGACCATCAATGCCACGAAGATACTGGCTTGAAGCTCTTTGGGTACCTCTCGCCCGCTTTGAGCAAGCGCGGCGAAGGACTCCTCGAAATTCTTAAACAGGGCAGGAAGCGCCGGAAGCCTCGCGCCTCGCGCCCACTTGATGGCGTTGTCGAGGTTCTGCTGAAGCGTGTTGTTGTCGCTTTGCGGGTTCTTGCCTGGGTAGTGGAACTGCGTCTGCGAAAGATCGCAGCGCACATAGACCCAGCGCATGACCTTTTCCAGAGGCATTACTAGGCTGCTATCTTCAGCGACTGTCGGCAGGTACCAGAATGTGTCCTCCGGTGTTTCGAGCGCCAGGTCTGCAAGTCTGTGTTCGAGCAGGCTCCGATTCAACGACACGACAAGCAAAGGGATTGCCCTGATCGAGATGAAGTACCGTAGGGTTTCTGCCTTGCTCAGGTAGGTACCCTCTTCGCGAACCAGCCGGCTGTAGACATCAAGCAGATCATCAAGCGGATCGCCTATGGCACTCATGACCTGAATGCTGGGCAAGTACGCCGTCAGGATGCTGCTGAGCGTTTGAATCACCTGCCCGAAATTCGGTAGCAACCCACCTTCTTCTTTGGCCAGTCTTGCCAGCTGCTTTTGAATGGCCTTCTTCTGCGTCTCATCAAGGTCGTCATGGCTAGCCTCCTTACGGGGAAGCACGCCAAATGCATCGTAGGCCAGCTTGACCAGCTCGCCCTGGGTGGCAAAGCAAGTATCTCTATTCATCTGAAATCCCTGATGCCCCCCGGCCAGTGACGACCGGGGGACGCACTCCTAGCGCTGGTTGGGGTTGAGTTGTTTGCCGCGATTGCCATGAACGTGAGCGTTGGTCGGATTGGTGCCCGACGTGCCGCGATTATTGTTCAGTGCATCCGAGCGATGGTTCTGCTGCTGGCGCTGCTGATTGGTGGAGCTGGGTTGCTTGGACATGATTGTCTCCTGCGGGGTGGTTAGGAAGTCGCATCCTAGCCAGCCGAGTTAGCGCGGTATCTAGGCTTTTTGGAGACGATTTTTTTGGTGTTTTGCCGCCCCCAGGTATGCCAAGCCATTACCCGCAGCGCCCTAACAGATGCCGCGCCACAGCTCATCCGACTCGACCACGGTGACAAATCGACCAGCAGTAAACCCGTCAGGAAACAACGAACCCCGACTCTCCTCGCCAAGCTGATCTATGGGCCTGAGGAGCTGCTTCTCATCACGCAGAACGACTTCCAGTGCCTCTCGGGATACCACCCTGAATCCATCGACTGACTGACCATCGAGCTCAATTGAGGTATCGACGATCCAGGCGCGCATGTCCGCTCTAGGCTCCTGGCCGTGATAGTCCAGTCTGGCACGCAGCTCTTGATCTGCTATCAGAGCACCACGCACTGCTACCTGTTTGCGCCGTAACTGCCAGGCAGCCTTGCGCAAAGTGTTGGTGCGATGCAACCAGACCTCATGCCTGGTCGAGCGGATATACCCCGACTTGACCTCCAAGAGCAGCACGACGCCATCAAGGTGGCAGATCAGATCCACCTCGCCGGCATCATCAGCGTCTATCACAGCCGGCTGATACCCCACCTCAACAGCAAAGCCTCGTTGTCGAAGGCTCTCGGCCAACGCCAGCTCCACTCTTTGCGTTTCTGCCTGCACGTCCGCTCTACGGGCGTTCACGCGCCGCAGGTTATTGATGGCTGCCGTCAGGTTGTTTTGCTGCGCACCAACCCATGGAAACTGAAAGCTGTATCGACCGATCTTGTAGAAGGGCTGCTCATACAGGCGTGGCGCTGGTATGCCCGGCTGCTGCTTGAGTTGCTGTGCTAGTACTTTGAGGTCGCTGGTCCAGAACTTGAGAATGGCTTTAGCTGAATTAGCGCTACCTCGCGGATGATCCTTGCTGACCGTCCAGCCTTTAATCCTACGGATCTTTTCTTCCTCTTCGGACCAGGTCATCGGGAACCTATTCTCTCCCGACCACAAACCATCCATAGCCAGACGGCCAAGCGCCTGGGCCAGCACGCCCGAATTGTGGAAATAATCTTGGAATGGCTGAATAAACTGATTTTCAAAGAAAACCGAGGTTAGCTCACTCGCCAGCAACACATGATGAAGCTGAACTTGTGTGCCATCACTAAGGGTGAGCCGTTCAGCTAAGCCGTAAATCTGCTGCAATTGAAGCTCACTGCGCATCGCCTTGATATAGGCCAGTTGATTCAGCTCATGGTTCTCAGGATTGCCAATGACTTGCTCGGCCATGCCGGAACCGACAAAAGCCTGAACAGCACGATTCATCCAGTAGTGCCAAAGCAGGTCGCTCTTGCGCCCGGTGCGTTGCCACTGCTCTGTTCCCACCTCCGATTGGTTGTAGATAACCGACTCACCCGGCTTTAGCTGGTATCGGCATTCAGGATCGAAGCAGAACCAGTCAATTGAGTCCTCGTAGTCGATACGCTCTTGGGTGGCCACAATCAGAACAGCTAGCGATTCAAGATTTTCACGACATCTGGCCGCATCTGCAGTTGGCAACTCTGGGAAAATGATCGGTGCCAAGTGACGCTTCAGCGACTGCCCCAGCCGAGCCTCAGTCAGGCGAAAGTCCTCTTCCGAGCATGCCTGGAGTTTCCTCACGATAATGCGGTTGTAGACCTTCCACTGCTGACCTGAGCGATCAGCGAGCTCATCTTCGGCAAAGGCCTCATAGGCCAGCACACTGAGATAGGAAAACAGCTCCAACAGAGACAACTGCTCGAGCTGCCTTTCAGCGTGGGCAATCAGTTCATCAAAAGGCTTGAGCTGATCCAGCAACCGATCACAGACACCGAAGAAAACTTGCCACTCATCGCCAGCAAGCTCGACACGGAACGCATGCAGGAGGGGCGACTCGGCACGCTCAAACAGCTTCGAGTAGCGAATCGCCCACCGAAGGATTTCTGGGTTATGGCTAGCGAGGTGCAACAGCCGCTCGACACTGACTGCATTGTCGAAATACAGCACTCGGCTGAGGGCAAGGCTGGCAAGCTCGGATTGGGCAACAGCATCTATATCAAGCCAGAACGATGCTGTTGCAAGACCTTGCGCACGATCAATGGCTGACAGACTCTTACCTGCAGGCCGCTGATCCAAGAAATGATGCAGGCTTTCATCAAGAGCCTGCCCCTTACTGAGGGCAGGCTGACTCTTCTCATAAACCGACTGGTAATGCTGCCGACAGCGCTCCCGTTTCTCAGACATCCCTAAGCACTCACACCAGTCAATGATTCCTGGTCGGAGCCTAAACGATCAGTCGATCAGTACTCCATAACTGCGTGAGTCCAGGCACATCGACGTCATCAGCGATATGCCTACACTTCTGATCCAAACTGCCTGAGTAACTGGGTTCACCGAGAGATAGATCGACTAGCAAACGCGAAAATCGGTCTTTGCTTGCCCCTTGCGTAGGCACTTCGCTCCCTTCGGACGCAAGCTCAGTCGCTGAAACCGCTTCACCAGGTACTTCATTGCAGAATGCACGTTGCCGCGAGCCTTCTCGTCACGACGGTGAATCATCCCGATACCGCATTCATCACCGTACTGATCTTTGTCTTGGTTGCAGTTGTTGTAGCTACCCCTGCCACGGGTGATCTGTTCCCACAAAGCACCGATCTGCTGCGCCTTGTAGATGTCACCCCGTACCATCGCGCCATTGAAGAAGAAGGCCGCATGGATATGGTAGCCACTACGCTCTCCCTCTTCGACACGGAAGATGTAACCAGTCTCATGCTCGAAGATCGGATTGCGCTCACGTAACCGGATCAGTCGCTGCAGATCCGCAAACACATGCTCAACCCGCAGCCTTGCCTGAGCGGCGGTGCGGTAATACAGATCGACCCTGACCACCAGGGTCGTGGCGTAACGATCCAGCACCCGGTCAACGTATTCAACCACTTCACGAGACTGCTGGCGCGACTGATACGCCGAGTCATCCCGACGACGACGGTAACTGCGCTCACGAGTCAGTTGGCGGATACGGTCAGCCAGACAGTTGAGCGTGTCGGTGTAGTCACGATACTGGGACGTTTCTTCATCGAAAGAAACGATCCCTACCAGTGGACTGTATTCCACACCGACGTCGTAACACGCCTGTTGGAACAGTCGCAAGTACGGCCCGTAGTGGTAGTCATCGCTGTGGCTAACTAGCGCCAGCATCTGATCGAGGTTCTCGAAGTACCGAGTGAGCTTGGTACGCTTGGTTTTGCCGCTGGCAGTCACCGATTGCACGGCTCCTTCGCTACGTTCTAGCGCGCAAACCAGGTCTTCGATCTGGAGTGCGATATCAGACTGAGAGAGGGTTTTGGATGTGTGACGATGGTTCATGGTGTTGCACCTGGGTTGTTGGTTCATATCAGGTGCAAGGTCTGTATTCTTTTACGGCTTAAAGTCTGCTGGTGCTGTTGCTGTGTGGTCAGCAACAGCGCCCTGTCATGCCCATGTGCAGCTAGCGCTGATGGCTACGGGGCATGGTGTTATGGGTATGGTTGATGAGATATATAACTAGAACAAGCATTCTGTCGCTCAGCACGGTATCGACCTGCTAAGAAAACCAGACGAAATATTTCCCAGAGGCCGTGGGAAATGACGCTCTTGGCATAAAGGGAGTTATATGAGAACAACTGCCCATCTCGGCATAAAGACCACGACCAATAAGGTCGTGGTCTTTATGTCACTGGCCAGCCTGATCTCGCTCCTTGATACGAGCCAAGATCCACTCTTGGATTTCACTCTCGAGAAAACCGATTGATCTATCGCCCAGTGGCACCGACACTGGGAACCTCCCTTCTGCGAGGTACTTATAGATGGTCGACCGAGCAAGGCCAGTCAAGTAGGTGACTTCTTTAAGACGGATGATCCTCATGAACGATCTCCTGTATTACGTTCAGAGGATTTGCAGGACTTGTAAAAAAGTAATGGTTTCCATGCCAACGAGACTCAGCTAGACAGCTGTCACCGGCTGGCTTATATTCTTCCCTGTTGCACATCTGATCCTCAGCGTGCGGCACCTGCCATTCAAAGAGTGGTTTGACAGCCAAACCTTAGCTCTGCAGAAGCAGAACTGCATAGGTGACTTCGTAAAGTCTAGCTGGCCAACACCACACCTTAGGCAATCCACGGCATTGCGCTTCTTAAGGAGCCCAGCACTGGCCGTGTGCGATTCGACCCCGAAGGCAGAGCCCTGTAAGAGCTCTCAGATTCGGTCGATGACTCGCTGCGTTAGACCTTTTCCTGCGTTTTTCGTGGGATTCAGGTCAAGAAAATCTTCCGGCCAAGCGCTAGAAGTAGCCTAGGAACATCCCTAGGACGAACGCAGATCAAGCCAAGGAACCATTTATGAGCAAGCCCAAAATAGACATATCCAGAATTAAGAATCATCCTAATATTTCAAAAAGGAATAAAGAGCCGTGCACGCCTGGATGCACATTTGATAATCATCCGGACGACATCCCGATGATCACCATCCATGGCCGTAATATCGAAGAGTTGTTTAAAGAGCGAAAAATCAACACACGCTTCTACAACTTTGCTTGGATCTACCTCTTCGTCAATGAACACACCAACTTCGACGAAGAAAATATTGGCTTTGCAGACTCCACCCTTGCTGATATTGGAAACTTCCTTAACGAAGAATGCAGCGCTCAGGAAGCAAAAGACCTTGCGCGCATGATCCGCGAAGACTTTCGCAGGCAGTACATCCCCACGGAAATTCTTAACTGGGTATCTAGCTCCACTAGGGCTATCAAGTGGTTCAAAGAAAAAATCATCACCATTGACCAAAACAACATACATCGATTCACCAACCTTAACGGGATGTCCCTTACCCAAGCGATCGTTGATCAATGGGACGTACGTTCTTCTTTTAAAGCGGACTTTATCAGTGAGCTTCAAAAGAAATGGGAGGCCAATATCAAATCTGACCATGAGCTGCGCTGGTTAGAAGAAAAAACCTTTGCAAAAGAACGACGCGACCTGGCGTGGCATGAACTCTGCAAAAAATATGGAAGCAAGTTCAAAGCAGACAATGCGCCTAAAACTCACCAAGATATTCTTGAGGTCTTTGACCAGCTTGCAGATGAAGGGATCTCTAAAAAGGAGTTCATTCGGAAATTGCAACTTAAACAGTCCAAGCAGAAAAATTCCGATAACGGCAGGAAGCCGAAGAACTTGGACATCCTTCAAAAAAATCATTCAAAGCTCAAAGAGCTGGCAACGCACTGGAAAGTAACTGAGCGCGAGGCCATGGACAGGCTTATCGCTGATGGCTTCGAGAAAGAGCTTGGGAAGGAAGCACCGATTCCGGGCTAAACGCGTAACCCACCTATAAACAACACCGGCCCCGAGCCGGTGTTGTTTTATCTACCCCAAGCGGAAACTTTCACTATGAGTACAACTACAGACAACAAGCAGAAACGGATCAACTTCCAGCTCTAGAGCAGCACCACACCCTCCAAGTGCACTGCAAACTTTGGAGGTAAGATCCCCTCATCTGGCACATACAGAGAAGACCGTTCACGAACAGGAGAAGGCTATGCACATAAAGACCACACTGCATTGAGCCAAAGCAGACCGTCACTCCGAGCGATCCAACTGATCTTGAGATCGTTGTTCCAAACTTTTCCCCCATAGCCATTGCCCCGCCGCCCCCATGAGTCCGGAGGTGAACTTACGGTCTTCTTCGCTCAGCCGCCGCTGCAATACCCAGAACAGCGATCGGGCATGCTCAGTACGGCGCTCCTTAGGCAACTCCATACTGTCGAGCGCTGAGCGAACTAGACTCTCGGCCCCCATCGCTTTCAGCAAAGTCTTATCGGTCATAGTTTCCAGTGCGCTAAACATGCGTTGCACTGCAGGCCCCCTCTCAGGTTCGTGCTGGTTCTCAACTACCCGATAGGTCTTCCTCAGCAGCTTGCGAGTCATGGGGCTTTCGACCAGGCCGGCGAACAACTGAACCAAATCCTCGTAATTCGGGGAGTCGGGAACATCGATAGCCTGCACAGGCTGCTTACGGGACTTGTGAAGCCAGGCCAAGGCAGAAACCGCTCCAGTCAGGGTACCCCAGATGCTCAGGGGTGCTTTCCTAGCTTCGGCTGGTGTCGTCAGTGCCTGGGGCGTCCGCGCCCCGGGCGCTTCGCTCCATATGAACCAAGCATTGGAGCTTTCCACCTCATAATCGAATGGAAACAACTCAAGTAGCGCCGCATTTCCAGATGGCACCTGCAACAAACGGCCCCAGGTCTGGCGTAACAAAGGAGGTCCTGTCAGTACGCCAGGTAGCGACTGCCCAAGGGCGATGTCGAACGCCATCAGTTCGGCGCCTCCTAGTACGTTACCGAAGGGCGCCGAAACACTGGCCAGATGACCGTCGATCAGGGCCAGCAACGGATTCTCCGCACTACCGGCCTTCTCCCAAGCAGACCATCCTGATATCTGCCGCCCCAAGGCCAGCGCCTTGCGAGCAGCCTCGAGACGGCGCAACAGGCCAACCAGTTCCTCCCCCTTCATTGATGAAGGCAGCAACGCGATCGCCGCGTGCTGGAGCTCCAAGGGAATCTCCCGACCGCTGTCATCCCGTAGCAGAACCAAGTAGACCGAAGTCGCCAGCCCCGGGACGATGCGCAGCGGCAGGCAGCGCTGGCGGCCCGACGCCACTCGCTGCACTAGCACATAGCTGCCAGGCGGAAGGTCGAGGGCAATCCACACGCTGTGGTCATCGATCTCGGCCGTCAGGTCGATGCGCCGTTGCCCATCGAAGGACTCCAGACTCAAGGTTTCCAAGGCCTGTCCCAGGGCACCGGCAGGTACTGGCCCGGATACCGGTGTCCAGAGCAATAGACGGAAATTGCCCTTCTGGACATCCAGCACCCGGTGTTCCAGCCCAGCACCTTTGGCCAGGGTCGACTCCGGCAGCGGGATCGGTGTGGGGAAGTCCAGCCGTGGGAGGCTGAAGTTGGCAGGTTGCTCCGCCATGACCTGGAACTCATGGACGCTTTCCGTATCACCCACCCGCTGGCGCACTAGGTAATCGCCCGGGGCCAAATCGACATCGAGCCTGCCGACACCCCCGGCGATCAGGGCATAGGTTCTGTCCACCAGATAGAGTTCGGCAGCCCCATCCTCCGTCGCGAATGTGGCCGGCACTTGGGCCGACACGAACAGGCTCTGGTCAAACAACTCGAACAGCTCGCTGCTCGTCTCGCTATAGGCCAGACGGGCGTGATCAGATGTCGACGGCATCTTGTGCTCCCGGTGTGAAAGTACGGCGAGAGGAAGCCGACAACAGCTCATGATCCCCCACCGGCAGGGCCAGGCTGAACTCGCGACGCCCATCGGCCAGGGTGCTCACATCGAGCTTTACCCTCCAGCTCAGGCTGGCGTCCTGCCAGACGATGGCATCGCCATCCAGAATCCCGACGGCATTGAGTGAACTCGAGGTCAGTCGTAACTGGATGTTTTCCAGCGCGGCGTGCAGCAGGAAGCGCTGGATCTCAAGCGCCTGACCGGACTGAAAAAACACATCTTCGCTGTCCGGAGGTATGATGCGGGGGGCGGGGGGCGTCTGTTCAGGGTACCAAGCCTGCCAGTTCATGCCCATGTACTGCATCAGCACTTTGCCCGGTATCCGCCCAACGACGTCGCAAGGGGCCTCTTGTAGGGCACGTAAGAACGCATTGGTCATAAGGCCGACAACCTTGCCATTGCTGCCGGGCAGCTCTCGCTCTTGAGCCTTTCCGCGTTTCGGCGCGGCGTACATCGAAAATACCCGCACACCCTCGGTATTAGCGTGTTCGAAGAGATTCAGATCCGGTGGGCTGTACTCCACGTTGCTTTCGGTATCCCTGCAACAGTCCATGATCAGTACCACTTCACGGAACAGCCGGGCGCGCTTGGCTGCCTCGGCATAGAGGGTACCGGCAAGGTTGCTTTGGAACATGCCCATATTGTCGGCGCTGTACAGCGCCGCCCGGGTGGCCTGGTCGGTCAGCCTGGAAAAGCCATGACCGGAGAAGTAGAGATAGAGGCGCCCTTCCCGGCGCACAAAGTCTCCGGTGGTGGGGTCAAGGGCAATCGCATTGAAGTGCTTCGCGAAGGACTCTCGATTGGGGATCCACTCTCCTGGAATGGCCGACTTCGGAGTGCTGAGTGAGAAGACCTGCCCTATCGGAACTGCCCCACCCAACGGGGACACGAGCCACTCCTGGATGCGTTCCACATCATTCAACGGGCCTTCCAGCGTCGGAAACTTACCGGAATCCCGGTAACGGGAAATACCGACCAAGATCGCATAATCGTTCTCAGCCATTGCCAACGCTCACTGCCTGATGATCGCCTGAACCGACGCCAGGGTTGAGGGGTCGTTGTCGAAGTCTCCGTGTTTTTTCGCACCGCTGTTCAATCCATTGCCAGCGCCACTGACTGAGGACCAGACCATCCGACCAGGCACGGCTCCAAGGAAAGCCTTCACCTCGGCGACAGTGTCATCCTTCCCATAGGTCGAGCCTTCGTAGAAGCGCTCCATACCCACCAAGGGCATTCCAGTGACACCGCTCCAATTGCCATCTCTATCCACCTGGCCTTCCAGCAAGCCCGAAACGAAGTACAGCAGGCTACGGGTATAGAGTGGCGCGAACATCCGATCCTGAGTTTCCAGCGTATCGCGCATGGCAAACATGCGGAAATCCTTCAGCCTCAGGTCTTGGTGGGCATCGATAGCCTCGTAAAATCGCGCGCAGGTGACTGCGGGCGCCAGGAATACCACCTGAACCGGCGTCTCGAGCCCCACCCTTTTTGCTATGTCGAGGAAATTGCAGATATAGATGGCGCCGGTGCTATGCCCTACCAGGGTCAGCTTGTGGAAGCGCTGGCCAACATCCTCCAGCGCCTTCAGCTCCCTAACCACCGCAAGACCGCAGCTGCCAGGAACATCGGCAAAGCTGTCCAGCGTGTCCTGTTTCATCTGGCTCCAGATGGCGGACCCGATCAGGCCACCGTAGGCGCTTCGCAGCACTTCCTCCACCACCGTGCAGTGCAGCCCATGATCAGTGCCGTCCCTGTAGCGCCCGGCAACGGCGATGACCAATTTGGCGACGAACTTGACCACGCCAAGCCACGTAAATACACCCCGCGTCTTGAGGCCATTGTCAGCCGGGAACATCTCGTTCAGCGCTGCCTCGCTCAACAGCAGGACATCGGCAGGCTTACGGGTACCGACCCCCTTGGTAACAATATCAGCCGGCGGAACCGAAGCGTTGTACGCCTCCGCCAGGGCACGCTTGAAAGCTGGATCTCCATCCAAAGACTGCTCAATCTCCTGAGCAAGCTGATCCTCATTGAGCCCGCCTGCCTTGGTTTTCGCTTCTTGGGCAACCAGATCGTTCGAGTTCTCACCGGGAGGGCTCGTCCGCTTCTCATCCCCCGTGAACCATTGGTCATACTCCTCGCGGAACCGGTCGATGTCCTCGACCGGAATACCATCGGCGCCCTTGAAACAGAAAGTGCCACCAATGGCAGTCTTGCTCAGCACCCACTCGGAAACCTTTTTCACCAGTTCCCGAAAGGCCGGATCACGCAACAGGTCATCCTTGTTGTTCAAGATGGCCTCGATGAAACCCGACTCCCAGACGAAGAACAACGGATAGCCACCGGCGTCGGAGTAGGTTTTGGTCAAGGGGGCAACAATCTTCTCCAGTGCGTACTGCCGTGCATTTAGGCCTCCATGGAAGTGGATGACCAAGCCATTCTTGGGATTTGCCGCGGCAGCCTTGGAGAGTATTTTCTCCACCGCATCGATCGGGCTCCGCGGCGGCTGTCCAAGAAGTCCGTTGGCGGACACGAGATAGTGGTCGGGATTCACTATTGGCTGAACAGGCATCGTTACTCCCCTCCGTTGGAATTCCCATACAATCCGGGTCTGTCGAGTGATCGTGGTCGAGGCGATTTCGTCACCCGTTCAGAGCCAACCGGTCATCAGAGCAGGCTAACTATTCCAGCGTAGATTGCCCTCGAAGCTCTGCAAGCCATTTGCCATCAAATTCCGGATGGCCTTGAACCTGCTCAGCTTCTCAGTCCGCGAACATCTTCTGAATCCCAAGCGCCACCAGCGCCCCACCGGCCCGACCGTTGATCGCTCGCTCGACACGCAGGTAGCCATCACGAAAGGCCAACGGGCCGAAAACCCGGGCGAGCCCGATTATGCCAACCTAGAAGCAGCACTCTAATCAGCAGGAGAGTGATCAGGTAGAACCAGAGCGACACGGCGGCCGGGAGTATGGCTGCGAAGGAGCTAGAAGTCGCCGGGACCGCGCTGGCTTCGACACTGAGCAGCAGCTATTCGGAAACAACGCAAGACTCGCTTCCCGCTGCTGTATCTGGCGTTTGAGACAACTCATGCGGGCCCCTCCGTCGGCCAGCAGAATCGAGGCTCACAGGAACAACTGGCTCATAGCCTCTCACTAGGTGTGTTGCAGCCAAAAACGCCGGTGGGGCAAAAAGTGGGGCAAAATTCGATGACAGGCAAAAACCATCAGACATAAAAAAATCCAGTCACCGCTAAGTGACTGGATTTTCTAGGGTTTTTTGGTCGGGACGGAGTGATTCGAACACTCGACCCCTTGCACCCCATGCAAGTGCGCTACCGGGCTGCGCTACGCCCCGAAAATGCTTAAGGCTGACCTAAAGCGGGGAGAACTATACATTAAGCTTTTGAAATAAGGCAACTTTTTCTTGGCCTTACTTCTTCAGCACATGCAAAACATCCTCGAGCTCAGCGATCATCTGCTTGATCAGTTGGCGATACTGGGTTGTGTCGTCTTTGGCTTCATCACCAGAGAGGCGCTGACGCGCACCACCGATGGTGAAGCCCTGATCATAGAGGAGCGCACGAATCTGTCGGATCATCAACACATCCTGACGCTGGTAGTAGCGACGGTTTCCCCGCCGCTTTACCGGATTCAGCTGTGGGAATTCCTGTTCCCAGTAACGCAGGACGTGGGGTTTGACCGCGCAGAGTTCGCTCACCTCACCGATGGTGAAGTAGCGTTTGCCGGGAATTGCCGGTAGTTCGTCGTTATGACTTGGTTCCAGCATAGGCCTCGACCCTGGCTTTCAATTTTTGCCCTGGACGAAAAGTGACCACACGGCGAGCCGTGATTGGAATCTCTTCCCCTGTTTTCGGATTACGGCCGGGTCGCTGGCGCTTGTCGCGCAAGTCGAAGTTGCCGAACCCGGACAGCTTGACCTGTTCGTTCAGCTCAAGAGCCTGGCGGATCTCTTCAAAAAACAGCTCCACCAGTTCCTTGGCTTCTCGTTTGTTCAGGCCGAGCTCTTCATACAGACGTTCCGCCATTTCAGCTTTCGTCAGAGCCCCCATACGCTACTTCCTTAACGTGGCGTTGAACCTTTGTTCGAGGCAGGTGAGGATATTTTGCGTAGTAGTACTCACCTCATCGTCATTAAGAGTGCGCGATGGATGTTGCCAGGTCAAGCCGACGGCAAGGCTTTTTCTATGCGGATCAATACCTTTACCGTGATAGACGTCAAATAGCTTGAGGTCCGTCAGCCATTCCCCCGCTGTTTCACGGATTGCCGCCAGCACAGCCTCGGCCGGCTGCTCGCGATCGACCAGCAGTGCTAGATCACGGCGCACTTCAGGAAAACGCGATAGCTCGCTGAAAGCGGGCATACGACCGGCAGCGACTTCCGCCAATACCAACTCGAAGAGGAACACCGGCTGATCCAGCCCCAGGGTCTTGATCAGCTCCGGATGCAGAGCACCGATGAAGCCGACCAGACGCCCTTCCCGCTCGACTCGAGCGGTCTGGCCCGGGTGCAGAGCAGGATGCTCGCCCGGCACGAAGCTGAATGCATCGGCCCCACCGGCATAACCCAGTAGCGCCTCGACATCAGCCTTGAGGTCATAGAAGTCGACGCTCTCACGGCTGTTGGCCCAGCCTTCGGGCAGGCGGCTACCAGTAATCACACCTGCGAGCATGGCCTCCTGCTGCAGTCCGTCCAGTTGACCAACGAAACGCAGGCCGCTCTCGAACAGGCGCACACGCGACTGCTGACGGTTGAGGTTGTGCTGCAACGCCTTGACCAGACCCGGCCACAGCGAGGAGCGCATGGCGGCCATGTCGGTGGAGATCGGATTGGCCAGTTGCAGCGGCTCGACACCTGGAGTGAACAGCTCAAAGAGCTTGGGATCGATAAAGCTGTAAGTGATCGCTTCTTGGTAGCCACGGGCGACCAACAGGCGACGCAGAGCAGGCAGCTCAGCACGCGCCTCGGACTTGGCCTGTGGCGCCAGACGGGCCTGCGGGTAGCGCACCGGCAGACGGTTGTAGCCGTACAGGCGCCCCAGCTCTTCGATCAGATCCACTTCCAGGCTGATATCGAAGCGATGACTCGGCACCTTGATCAGCCACTGACCTGCGCCTTGGGCACTGACATCCAGGCCAAGCGCGGAGAGGAGACGCTCGACTTCAGCGCTGTCCATATCCATACCCAGCATCTGGCTGATGCGCTCGGTACGCAGAGTGATCGGCGCCACGTTCGGCAGATCTGCTGCACTGCTGACCTCGATGATCGGACCAGCTTCGCCGCCGACGATCTCCAACAGCAACGCAGTAGCGCGCTCCATCGCTTTGCGTGCCAATTGCGAGTCCACGCCGCGCTCGAAGCGGTGCGAGGCATCGGTGTGCAACCCATAGGAGCGGGCCTTGCCGGCAACAGCGATATTGTCGAAGAAGGCGCTCTCCAGGAACAGATCGCGAGTCTTCTCGCTCACGCCACTGTGCTCGCCCCCCATCACGCCCGCGATGGCCAGAGCACGGCTGTGATCAGCAATGACCAGTGTGTCGGCTCGCAGGCTGACCTCCTGACCGTCGAGCAGCACCAGCTTCTCGCCCTCTTCTGCCATGCGCACGCGGACACCGCCATTGATCTCGGCGAGGTCAAAGGCATGCATTGGCTGACCCAGCTCGAGCATCACGTAGTTGGTGATGTCCACCGCCGCATCGATGCTACGGATATCGGAACGGCGCAAGCGCTCGACCATCCATAGCGGAGTCGGACGAGACAGGTCAACGTTGTGTACAACGCGACCGAGGTAACGCGGACAAGCCTTGGGTGCCAGCACCTCGACCGGACGCACTTCGTCATGACTAGGCGCAACGGCTTCGATAGCGACTGGCGAAACTGCAGCGCTGTACATAGCACCGACTTCGCGGGCCAGACCGGCGAGCGACAAGCAGTCACCGCGGTTAGGGGTCAGGCCGATCTCGATGCTGGCGTCATCAAGTTGCAGGTAAGCGCGAATGTCGCTACCCACTGGCGCATCGGCAGCCAGCTCCATCAGACCGCTATTGTCTTCGCTGATCTGCAGTTCGGAAGCCGAGCACAGCATGCCCTGGGATTCCACGCCGCGCAGCTTGGCCTTCTTGATCTTGAAGTCGCCCGACAGCTCGGCACCAATCATCGCGAACGGAATCTTGATACCGACACGGGCATTGGGCGCACCGCAAACGACCTGGAAGGTCTCGGTACCATTACTCACCTGGCACACGCGCAGCTTGTCGGCGTCCGGATGCTGTTCAGCGCTGAGAATCTCACCGACCACCACGCCACTGAAGGCGCCCGCAACCGGCTGCACGGCATCAACCTCAAGGCCGACCATGGACAGGCGCGCAACCAGATCCTCGCGGGATACGTCGGGATTCACCCAACTGCGCAGCCACTGTTCACTGAATTTCATGTTGTCTGTTCTCCTTAAACGAATTCGATCACGAGGGGGCAGTTGCTAGCGAAATTGCGCCAGGAACCGCAGGTCGTTATCGAAGAACAGGCGCAAGTCATTGACGCCATAACGCAACATAGCCAGGCGCTCGACGCCCATGCCAAAGGCGAAGCCGGAGTATTTCTCCGGATCGATGCCGCTCATGCGCAGCACGTTTGGATGCACCATGCCGCAGCCCATCACTTCCAGCCAGCCGGTCTGCTTGCACACGCGGCAACCTTTGCCGGAGCACATTACACACTGCATGTCGACTTCGGCCGACGGCTCTGTGAACGGGAAGAAGGACGGACGGAAGCGCACACCAAGCGGCTTCTCGAAGAACACCCGCAGGAATTCCTCGATGGTGCCCTTTAGGTCAGCAAAGCTGATGTCCTCGTCGACCAGCAGGCCTTCAACCTGGTGGAACATCGGCGAGTGGGTAATATCGGAGTCGCAACGATAGACGCGGCCGGGGCAAACGATGCGTATCGGCGGCTGCTGCGACTCCATGGTGCGCACCTGTACCGGGGAGGTGTGAGTGCGCAGCAGCATGTTCGCGTTGAAATAGAAGGTATCGTGCATCGCCCGCGCCGGGTGGTGGCCGGGGATGTTGAGCGCTTCGAAGTTGTGGTAGTCGTCTTCGACTTCCGGGCCTTCGGCGACGCTGTAACCAATATGAGTGAAGAATTGCTCGACACGCTCCAGCGTGCGGGTAACCGGGTGCAGGCCACCAGAGGCCTGACCGCGGCCTGGCAGGGTAACGTCGATACGCTCGGAGGCCAGCTTCTCGGCGAGCAGGGCCTGCTCAAGCACGGATTTGCGGGCATTCAGGGCGTCTTGCACCTGGTTCTTGGCAGTATTGATCAGTGCGCCAGCTTGCGGACGCTCTTCGGCCGACAGCTTGCCCAGAGTCTGCATCAGGGCGGTCAGTTCGCCTTTCTTGCCAAGGTACTGAACCCGGAGCTGTTCCAGGGCATTGACATCTTCACTTCGTTGCACGGCCTCAAGCGCTTGCGAGACCAATGCATCCAGATTTTCCATTTACAGACTCCAGATACGAAATAGGGGAAGAGCTGTTAAGGCTCTTCCCCTATCTTTGACGTTGCCACCGGGCGAACCCGGTGATTGTCGGGGGACTTAAGCCAGAACGGCCTTAGCTTTCTCGACAATCGCAGCAAACGCCGCTTTTTCGTTCACTGCCAGATCAGCCAGAACCTTACGGTCGATTTCGATCGACGCTTTCTTCAGGCCAGCGATCAGACGGCTGTAGGACAGACCGTTGACGCGAGCACCAGCGTTGATACGAGCGATCCACAGTGCGCGGAACTGACGTTTTTTCTGACGACGGTCACGGTAGGCATATTGACCAGCCTTGATGACAGCCTGCTTGGCAACACGGAACACACGCGAACGAGCGCCGTAGTAGCCTTTAGCCAGTTTCAGAATCTTTTTGTGACGAGCACGAGCGATAACGCCACGCTTAACACGAGCCATGAGTAATTACCTCTAAGTATCTTGACCGATTAACGAACGCGCAGCATGCGCTCGACTTTAGCTTTGTCCGACGGACCGATCAGCGAGCTGCCACGCAGCTGGCGCTTACGTTTCGTGGACATCTTGGTCAGGATGTGGCTCTTGAAAGCGTGCTTGTGCTTGAAGCCTGTAGCAGTCTTCAGGAAGCGCTTCGCAGCACCGCTCTTGGTTTTCATTTTTGGCATGTTTTGTACTCCGCATTCATTAACAACTGATAACCATCAGGCCTGCCAGTGCCCGGTAGATTATTTACGCTTCTTGGGTGCGATGACCATCATCAGCTGGCGTCCTTCCAGCTTAGGATGCTGCTCTACGGTGCCGATTTCAGCGAGGTCAGCTTCGACCCGCTTCAACAGCTCCATACCCAGTTCCTGGTGAGCCATCTCACGACCGCGGAATCTCAGAGATACCTTGGCCTTGTCCCCGTCTTCAAGGAAACGTACCAGGTTGCGTAGTTTTACCTGGTAATCCCCATCTTCCGTCCCTGGACGAAACTTGATTTCTTTAATCTGCTGCTGGTGCTGATTCTTCTTGGCGATAGCAGCCTGTTTTTTCTTTTCGAACAGGTGCTTGCCGTAGTCCATGATGCGGCAAACGGGTGGCAGCGCATCAGCAGAGATCTCTACCAGATCCAGCTTGGCTTCTTCAGCCACGCGCAATGCCTCATCGATCGAAACAATACCAACCTGCTCGCCGTCTGCGCCAATCAGGCGCACTTCACGAGCGGTGATGTTTTCGTTGATCGGCGCCTTAGGGGCGGCCCGCTTGTCCTGTCTCATTTCACGCTTAATAGTTATTACTCCAAATCTTGGCGACCACGCCGGGAAACCGCTTGCTGCAACTGTGCGGCGAACTGCTCGATGGGCAGAGAGCCCAGATCGACGCCTTCACGGGTACGGACAGCAACGGATCGAGTCTCGACCTCCCGATCTCCAATAACCAAGAGATAGGGAACCTTGAGCAAGGTATGCTCGCGGATTTTAAAGCCGATCTTTTCGTTTCTCAAGTCAACCTTGGCACGAAAACCGCTTTGATTGAGAGTTTTCTCGACTTCACGAGCAAAATCGGCCTGCTTGTCGGTGATATTCATGATCACCGCTTGGGTCGGAGCGAGCCAAGCCGGGAAAGATCCGGCGTAGTGCTCGATCAGCATACCGATGAAGCGCTCGAAGGAACCGAGGATTGCGCGGTGCAGCATGACCGGGCGCTTGCGGTTGTTGTCTTCGGCGATATAGCTGGCATCCAGACGCTCAGGCAGATTCGGATCGTACTGCAGCGTACCGCACTGCCAGTTACGACCCAGGCAGTCGCGCAGGGTGAACTCGATCTTCGGACCATAGAAGGCGCCCTCGCCCGGCTGATATTCCCAGGCCAGGCCAGATTCGTTCAGCGCTTCAGCCAGCGCACCCTCAGCGCGATCCCACAATTCGTCGGAACCCACGCGCTTGGCCGGGCGAGTCGAGAGCTTCATGGCGATATCGGTGAAACCGAAGTCCGAATAGACCTGCAGGGTCAGCTTGATAAAGTCGGCCGCTTCCTTCTTCACCTGCTCTTCAGTGCAGAAGATGTGCGCATCGTCCTGCACGAAGCCACGCACACGCATGATGCCGTGCAGCGCACCGGACGGCTCGTTACGGTGACAAGCACCGAACTCGGCCAGACGCAGCGGCAGATCGCGGTAAGACTTCAGGCCCTGATTGAAGATTTGCACGTGGCACGGGCAGTTCATCGGCTTGACGGCGTAGTCGCGGTTTTCCGAAGCAGTGGTGAACATGTTCTCGGCGTAGTTGGACCAGTGACCGGAACGCTCCCAGAGAATGCGGTCGACCACCTGCGGCGTGCGCACCTCAACATAGCCGTTCTCGCGCTGCACCTGACGCATGTACTGCTCCAGCACCTGGTAGACAGTCCAGCCATTGGGGTGCCAGAACACCATACCCGGCGCTTCTTCCTGCAGGTGGAACAGATCCAGCTGCTTGCCGATGCGACGGTGATCGCGCTTTTCAGCTTCTTCGATGCGCTGGATATAGGCAGCCAGCTGCTTCTTGTCAGCCCAGGCAGTGCCATAAACGCGCTGCAATTGCTCGTTCTTCGAGTCGCCGCGCCAGTAGGCGCCGGAAATACGGGTGAGCTTGAACGCCTTGAGGAAGCGAGTGTTCGGCACGTGCGGGCCGCGACACATGTCGACGTACTCCTCATGGAAATACAGCCCCATGGCCTGCTCATCCGGCATGTCGTCGATCAGGCGCAGCTTGTATTCCTCGCCACGCGACTTGAACAGCTCGACAACCTCGGCACGCGGCGTCATCTTCTTGATGACGTCGTAGTCCTTGTCGATCAGCTCGGCCATGCGTTTTTCGATGGCCGCCATGTCTTCCGGAGTGAAGGGGCGATCGATGGCAATGTCGTAATAGAAGCCTTCGTCAATGACCGGACCGATCACCATCTTGGCGTTCGGGTACAGCTGCTTGACCGCATGCCCAACCAGGTGAGCACAGGAGTGGCGGATGATCTCCAGCCCCTCTTCGTCTTTCGGCGTGATGATCTGCAAGGTGGCATCGGTATCGATCACGTCACAGGCATCGACCTGCTTGCCGTTTACCTTGCCAGCCAGGGTGGCCTTGGCCAGACCCGCACCAATGGATTGAGCGACCTCCAGCACGGATACCGGATGATCGAACGAACGTTGACTGCCGTCGGGAAGAGTAATGATGGGCATGGCGCCTCCTCTCCTAGTGGTGACCCCTACCAAAGGTCACGTGGGTTGGGATGAGCCAGGAAGCGATTCAGCGGTATACCCACCTAACGATGGCAGGAGCCCAAGGGCCAACCCGTCCGAACCAGAGTCACTGGAAGTAAAGAGTGCGGATGCTTTCAGAAAGCCTGAGCCCTGACAAGCGGCCGCACAAACAATCACGAAAAACCTGAAACATCACCCGACAAAACCGGGCAATAAAAAAGGGGTCGCTTAGCGACCCCTTTTTATCGATTTGGTAGGCACAATTGGACTCGAACCAACGACCCCCACCATGTCAAGGTGGTGCTCTAACCAACTGAGCTATGTGCCTTCGATGGGTGCGCATTCTACGCAGATCTTTTTGGCCGTCAACAGGTTTTTTCGCTAACTCACTGAAATAGGCCAATTTTTTATCGAAATCGGATCGTTGAATATTTTGCACGGACACTAGCCGGCCATTTTCAACTCAGGTAGCATCGGATCATTCGTAAAAAATAAAGAACAGAGGTTCAAGATGGCGCACACGGCATATCCACAATCCTATTACGCCGCCTCAGCCAACCCCGTCCCGCAACGCCCTGCCCTGCAAGGTGAGGTGGAAACCGATGTGTGCATCATCGGTGCGGGCTACACCGGCCTGTCCACTGCACTGTTCCTGCTGGAGAACGGTTTCAAGGTGAGCATCCTCGAGGCGGCCAAGGTTGGCTTTGGCGCTTCCGGCCGCAACGGCGGACAGATCGTCAATAGCTACAGCCGCGATATAGATGTGATCGAACGTACGGTCGGCCCCAAGCAGGCGCAGTTGCTCGGGCAGATGGCTTTCGAGGGCGGCCGCATCATTCGTGAACGCATCGCCAAGTACGACATCCAGTGCGACCTGAAGGACGGTGGCGTATTCGCCGCGCTGACCAGCAAACAGATGGGCCATCTGGAATCGCAGAAAAAACTGTGGGAGCGCTACGGCCACACTCAACTGGAATTGCTGGACAGCAAGCGCATTCGTGAAGTCGTCGCCACCGACAACTATATCGGCGGCATGCTGGACATGAGCGGTGGCCATATCCATCCGCTAAACCTGGCGCTCGGTGAAGCTGCCGCTGTCGAATCGCTCGGCGGTGTGATCTACGAACAGTCCCCGGCGACTCGCATCGAGCGCGGTGCCAACCCGGTGGTGCACACCCCTGAAGGCCGCATCAAGGCCAAGTTCGTGGTGGTCGCTGGCAATGCCTACCTGGGCAACCTGGTACCGGAGCTGGCATCCAAGTCGATGCCGTGCGGCACTCAGGTGATTACCACCGAGCCGCTGTCCGATGAGGTCGCAGCCAGCCTGCTGCCGCAGGACTACTGCGTGGAGGACTGCAACTACCTGCTCGACTACTACCGCCTCACCGGCGACAAGCGCCTGATCTATGGCGGTGGCGTGGTGTACGGCGCGCGCGATCCAGCCAATATCGAGGCGATCATCCGGCCGAAAATGCTCAAGACCTTCCCACAGTTGAAGGACGTGAAGATCGACTTCGCCTGGACCGGCAACTTCCTGCTGACGCTGTCGCGCCTGCCGCAAGTGGGCCGTATCGGCGACAACATCTACTACTCCCAGGGTTGCAGCGGCCACGGCGTGACCTACACCCATCTGGCGGGCAAGGTGCTGGCCGAAGCCCTGCGCGGCCAGGCCGAGCGCTTCGATGCCTTCGCCGGGTTGCCACACTACCCCTTCCCTGGCGGTCGCCTGTTCCAAGTGCCATTCAGCGCCATCGGCGCCTGGTACTACACGCTGCGCGACAAGCTGGGCGTCTAAGAGCGTGTTCAAAGTCTGCTGCGCGTCGGCCATGCAGCGTTGAAATCAAGCTGGAACGCCAGCCCGGTCAGAATGCTCATTTACAGCTCGTAAAGTCGAACGCGACTCCGAGCGTTCTT
>PJUK01000081.1_pt1 | contig 93050 bp, 83 predicted proteins | sample 1512211 | NCBI WGS metagenome assembly PJUK01 (sample SAMN08177668, study PRJNA422409) | Feces metagenome, whole genome shotgun sequencing project. | reverse complement strand
TGGGGGCCCGCGCCGCCGCCAGGCCGCCCTAAGGCGGCGCAACCCCCTTGGGGGGCAGCAAGCGCGCAAAGCGCGCGCAGCGTGGGGGCCCGCGCCGCCGCCAGGCCGCCCTAAGGCGGCGCAGCCCCCTTGGGGGGCAGCAAGCGCGCAAAGCGCGCGCAGCGTGGGGGCCCTCCCTCAGCACTCGACGATGTTCACCGCCAGGCCGCCGCGCGCGGTTTCCTTGTACTTGGTCTTCATGTCGGCGCCGGTCTCGCGCATGGTCTTGATGACGGAGTCCAGCGACACGTAGTGCTGGCCGTCGCCGCGCAGGGCCATGCGGGCCGCGTTCACGGCCTTGATCGAGGCCATGGCGTTGCGCTCGATACAGGGAATCTGCACCAGGCCGCCCACCGGATCGCAGGTCAGGCCCAGGTTGTGCTCCATGCCGATCTCGGCCGCGTTCTCGACCTGCTCCACGGTGCCGCCCAGCGCCGCCGCCAGGCCGCCCGCCGCCATCGAACACGCCACGCCGACCTCGCCCTGGCAGCCGACCTCGGCGCCCGACAGCGACGCGTTGTACTTGTACAGCAGCCCCACGGCCGCCGCCGTCAGCAGGAAATCCCGCACCCCGTCGCGGTTGGAACCCGGCACGAAGCGGTCGTAATAGTGCAGCACCGCCGGGATGATGCCCGCGGCGCCGTTGGTCGGCGCCGTGACCACGCGGCCGCCCGCGGCGTTTTCCTCGTTGACCGCCATGGCGTAGAGGTTCACCCAGTCCATCACCGACAAGGGATCGGACAGCGTGCGCTCGGCGCGCTGCGTCAGGTTGCGATAGAGCTCGGGCGCCCGGCGGCGCACGCGCAAGGGGCCGGGCAGCTCGCCGTCCGCTTCCGGATAATTGATGCCGCAGCCGCGCGAGACGCAGTCCTGCATGACCTGCCAGATGCGGTCCAGCCCGGCATGAACCTCGGCCTCGTCGCGCCAGGTCAGCTCGTTCTTCATCATCAGCTGGGCCACCGTCATCCCGCTGTCGCGGCACATCGACAGCAGTTCGCGGCCCATGCGGAACGGATACGGCAACTGGTCGTGCGCGGCGATGACCTGGCTGTTCGAGGCGCCCGCGGTCACGACGAAGCCGCCGCCCACCGACAGGTAGCGGGCCTCGCGCAGCGGCACGCCCTCGGCGTCAAAAGCGTGAAACTTCATGCCGTTAGGATGCTCCGCCATGGCTTCGCGGCGATAGAACATCAGGTGCTCCCTTTCCACGAACGGGATCGGGTAGCGCCCCAGCAGCGGCAGCTGGCGGCTGGCCCGCACCGAGGCGATCATGCCGGCGATGGCGGCAGGATCCACGGTATCGGGCGCCTCGCCCATCAGGCCCAGCAGCACGCCCTTGTCGGTGCCGTGGCCCTTGCCCGTCGCGCCCAGCGACCCGTAAAGCTCGGCGCGCACGGCGGCCACGCGCGGCACGAGGCCGTCGCGCTCCAGGCCCTGGGCGAACAGCAGGGCCGCCCGCATGGGCCCCACGGTATGGGAGCTGGACGGGCCTATGCCTATCTTGAACAGGTCGAAAACGGAAACCGCCACGCAAAACTCCAGTGCTTCTAAAGTTGATCAGGCAATGATACGCGTAGCCCATGCCGCGCGCAGCAAAGCCCAGGCGGGCGTATGCTGTATTGCGGGGACAGGTTTCCCTGCCCCGGCCGCGCATGCGATCATTACAGAATTATTACTTGTCATAAAAAGAATGGAAACGGATGTCAGGACTCATCACGCTGCTTGATTTCGCGGGCTATGTCGCCCTGCTCCTGTGGGGCGTGCACATGGTCCAGACAGGCGTGCAACGCGCCTTCGGCGCCGCGCTCGGCGCCGCCCTGGGCAAGGCGCTCGGCACCCGGCTGCGGGCCTTCGCTGCCGGGCTGGGCATCACCGCCGCGCTCCAGAGCAGCACCGCCACCGGCCTCATGATCACCGGCTTCGCCGCCGGCGGGGTCGTCAGCCTGGTGCCGGCGCTGGCCGCCATGCTGGGCGCCAACGTGGGCACCACGCTCATCGTCCAGCTGCTGTCCTTCGACCTGACCTCCCTCGCCCCGATCCTGATCCTGGCCGGAGTCTGGATGTTCCGCCGCTACCCGCCGGGGCGCACGCGCGACCTCGGCCGCGTATTCATCGGCCTGGGGCTTCTGCTGCTGTCGCTGCACCAGCTGGTCGAACTGTTCCAGCCTTTCCAGACCGCCCCCATGCTGGGCATGATCCTCGACGCCCTCTCGACCCAGCCGGTGGCCGCCGTGCTGCTGTCGGCCGCCTTCACCTGGGCGGCGCACTCCAGCGTCGCCGTCGTCGTGCTGGTCATGTCGCTCGCCAGCCACCACATGGTCGCGCCGCACGTCGCGTTCGCGCTGGTGCTGGGCGCCAACCTCGGAACCGCCATCAACCCCATGATCGAGGGCGTGACCGGCGACGACCCGGCCGCGCGCCGCCTGCCTCTGGGCAACCTGCTCACGCGCGTCGCCGGCGTGCTGGCCGGCCTGATTCTGCTGCCCTACCTGCAGCCGATGATGAGCGAACTGGCGAACGATCCAGCCCGCGCCGTGGCCAATTTCCACACCCTGTTCAACGCCGTCATCGCCGTGGTGTTCCTGCCGCTGCTCACGCCCTACGCCGCCCTGCTCACCCGTTGGCTACCCAAGCGCGCCGACCCGAACGACCCTTCCCGTCCCCAGTACCTGGACGAATGGGCCCACGACGTGCCGGCCGTGGCCCTGGGCAACGCCGCCCGCGAAGCCCTGCGCATGGCCGACATGCTGCAAACCCTGCTGCTCTACGCGCGCGCCGGCTTCAAGCGCGACAACCGCCACCGCATGGTGCAGGCGCGCCAGCTCGACAGCGCCCTGGACAAACTGGAAAACGCCATCACCACCTACCTGGCCACGCTGGACCAGGAAAACATGACGCGCGAGGATCTCCAGCGCCTGGACGACATCCTGGCCTTCATCAGCAACGTGGGCCATGCGGGCGACATCGCCCACCACGGCCTGCTCAGCCACGTCGCCAAGCTGCGCAAGCAAGGCTGGACCTTCTCGCCCGAGCAGCGCGCCAGCCTGGACGAAACGCTGGGCCAGCTCATCGCCAACCAGCGCACGGCCGCCGCCCTGTTCGTCAACGACGACCTGCGCCAGGCCCGCTCGCTGGCGGGCGAAAAGGCGCGCTTCCGCACGATAGAAACCACCGCCGCCGACACGCACCTGCAAAAGATCAAGGCCGGCGAGGTCGACGCCGCCGAAGTGGGCGCGCTCTACCTGGACATCCTGCGAGACATGAAGGGCATCAACTCCCACCTGGTGGGAGCCGCGGCGTATCCGCTGCTGGCGCGCCACGGAGAACTGCTCCCCAGCCGGCTGCGCGAAGCGGGGAATTGAGGCCCCCACGCCGCGCACGCTCCGCGCGCTTGCTGCCCCCCGAGGGGGCTGCCCGCCTTGAGGCGGCTCGGCGGCGGGCGGCCCCCACGCCGCGCACGCTTCGCGCTTGCGCGCCCATCATGCCTTTCTGAGGGTGTTCCTGCCCTGAACGAAAAGGCCCATGCGCGGCCTACAGATAGCGCTTGAACCAGTCCAACATCCGCTGCCAGCCGTCCTTCGCCGCTTCGGCCTGGTAACTGGCCCGGTAATCCGCCAGGAAGGCGTGATCCGCTTGCGGGTACACCACGAACTCCGACCGCTTCGCATTGTCGTTGCCCGCCGCCAGCTTGGCCTTCATGGTCTCGACGTCAGCCAGCGGAATGCTCGCGTCCTTGGCGCCGTACAGGCCCAGGACCGGCGCATGCAGCTCGTTCACCACATCGAACGCCACGCGCTTGATCAGCGGACCATGGCCCACGCTCAGCTTCCCGTACCAGGCCACGGCGGCCTTCACGTCCGGGTTGTGCGCCGCGTACATCCAGGTCAGCCGCCCGCCCCAGCAGAACCCAGTCACCGCCACGCGCTTGGCGTCGCCGCCATGCGCCGCGGCCCACGCCACGCTCGCGTCCAGATCGGCGTACACCTGCTCGTCGGGCACCTTGCTGACCAGTTCCGCGATCAGCTTGGGAATATCGGTATAGGTCGACGCGTCGCCCTGGCGTTCGTAGAGATTCGCGGCCACCGCCAGGTAACCGGCCTTGGCGACCCGGCGGCACAGATCCTTGATGTGCTCGTGCACCCCGAAGATCTCCTGCACCACCAGCACGATGGGCAGATCGCGCTTGCCCTCGGGCGCGGCATAGTAGGCCTCGATCGTGCCGTCGGCCACGGGCAGCTTGAAATCCCCGTGGGAAAGTCCCTGGGTGTCCGTATGGATCACGGTGGACGCGACATTGCCGGCTGCGGCGGAAAAACTCATGGAGAACTCCTGTGTTGGGTCGACAAAGCCAGGGATCCCGGATCGCCCTAGTGCCGGTGGACGTGCTCCACCTGCGGCGCGCCATGGCCGGCTTCGGCGCCATGGTCATGCCCGTGGTGCATCAGCGAAGTCACGCTGTAGATCAGCACCACGCCCACCCCGACCAGCAGCAGCTGCGGGACGGCGTCGGCAAGGGATACCCGCTCGTGCATCTGCGGCATCAGGTCGGCCACCGAGATATAGAGGAAACTGCTGGCCGCAACCACCAGAATATACGGCACCCAACCCTGCGCCTGCTGCAGCACGAAGTACCCTATTATGCCGCCCAAGGCTGAACACAGGCTGGTGAACAGGATCAGCCCGAACGCCCGCTTGCGCGCCAGGCCCGCATTGAGCAGCACCACGAAATCGCCCAGCTTGTGCGGCACCTCGTGGATGATGATGGACGCCGCGGTCAGCACGCCCAGCAGCGGATCGGTCAGGAACGCCGCCGCCACCAGAACGCCATCGCACAGATTGTGCAGCGAGCTGCCGATCAGGATCAGCACGCCGCCCCGTCCCGCCTCGTGGCGGTCGTGCCCCTTGTGATGATGGTGGCCGTCGCCTTCGTGATGGTGGCTGTGCCGCAGCAGCGCGATCTTCTCCAGCACGAAAAAGCCGATCAAGGACGCCAGCATCAGCCCGAACAGCACATGGGCGTCGGCCACGCCGGTCTCGAACGCCTCCGGCAGCAGGTGCAGCAGAGCCACCGACAGCAGCACCCCCACCGACAGGCTCACCATGTGGTGCAGGTATTGCGCGAAAACCTTGTAGGCCAGCCAGCTGGCGACAAGTACCGCGATAAGCCCGCCGGTGACGGTGGCGAGCAGGACCCAGAGCAGCAACATGTTGGGGGACGTATTTGGAGGCGGGGAAGCGCAACATTATATTGTTGCAATCCCAAAACCGGAAATGGGCCGCCCCGCGGGGCGGCCCATCGAATTCGCCGGGGTCGCGCCAGCCAGCCCTAGTGGGCCTGCTCCCAGTTCTTGCCCATGCCCACTTCGGCGACCAGCGGCACCCGCAGCGTCGCCACGTCGCACATCAGGCGCGGCAACGTAAGCTTGACCAGTTCGAGCTCGGCGTCCGGCGCTTCCAGCACCAATTCGTCGTGCACCTGCATGATCATGCGGGTCCGCAGCTTCTCGGCCTCCAGCCAGTCCTGCACGGCCACCATGGCCATCTTGATCAGGTCGGCCGCGGTGCCCTGCATGGGCGCGTTGATCGCCGCCCGCTCGGCCGCCTGGCGGCGCGGGCCGGAAGCGCCCCGGATCTCCGGCAGCTGCAGCCGGCGCCCGAACACGGTTTCCACATAGCCCTGCTCGCGCGCGCGGCGCCGGGTATCGTCCATGTACATCGCCACGCCGGGATAGCGGGCGAAGTAGCGGTCGATATAGGCTTGCGCCGCATCGCGCGTGATACCCAGGTTGGATGCCAGGCCGAACACGCCCATGCCGTAGATCAGGCCGAAGTTGATGGCCTTGGCCGCGCGGCGCTGCTCCGTGGACACGTCCGCCAGCGGCACGCCGAACACCTCCGACGCCGTGGCGCGGTGGATGTCCTCGCCCGCCGCGAAGGCGCGCTGCAGATTGGCGTCGTCGGACACGTGCGCCATGATGCGCAGCTCGATCTGCGAATAGTCGGCCGACAGCAGCATGCCCTGCTCGGCCACGAACGCCTCGCGCACGCGGCGGCCGGCCTCCGTGCGCACCGGGATGTTCTGCAAGTTGGGATCGGACGAAGCCAGGCGGCCCGTAATCACCGCGGCCTGCGAATAATGCGTGTGCACCCGCCCCGTGTCCGGATTGATCATGCGCGGCAGCTTGTCCGTGTAGGTGGACTTCAGCTTCGACAGGCCGCGGTACTCCAGCAGCACCTGCGGCAGCGGATAATCCTGCGCCAGCTTGCTCAGCACTTCCTCGTCGGTGGACGGCGCGCCGCTCGCGGTCTTGCGCAGCACCGGCAGCTCCATGCGGCCGAACAGGATCTCGCCCAGCTGCTTGGGGGAATTCAGGTTGAACGGCTGGCCCGCCAGCTCGTAGGCCTTCTGCTCAAGCTGCAGCATTTCCTGGCCCAGCTTGTGGCTCTGCCGACCCAGTTCGGCGGCATCCACCTTCACGCCATTGCGCTCGATCGTGGTCAGCACCGCCGACACCTGCATTTCCAGCAGATAGATGCGGTTCAGCCCTTCGTCGGCGGCCACCATGGGGCGCAGCACCTGGTGCAGCTGCAAGGTGAAATCCGCATCCTCGGCCGCGTAGTGGCCGGCCTTGTCGACCGCCACCTCGTCGAATCCGATCTGCTTGGCGCCCTTGCCGCACAGGTCCTCGTAGGACACGCCGCTGCGGCCCAGGTAGCGCTGGGCCAGGTCGTTCAGGCCGACGCCGCGATGCGACTCCAGCACGTAGGCCTGCAGCATGGTGTCCTCGGTCACGCCGGCCAGCCGGATGCCCTCGTTGGCGAACACATGCGTATCGTACTTGGCGTGATGCAGCAGCTTGGCGCGCTGCGCGTTCTCCAGCCACGGCTTCAGGCGCGCCAGCACTTCCTCCTTGGGCAGCTGGGTCGCGCCGTCCGGGCCGCGGTGCGCGACCGGGATGTAGCACGCCACGCCCGGCGCCACCGCCAGCGACAGGCCCACCAGCCGGGCCTGCATTTCGTCCAGCGAGGTGGTCTCGGTGTCCAGGGCCACCAGCGAGGCCGCGTCCAGTTTCTCCATCCAGGCGTCGAACTCGGCCCAATCCGAAATGATCCGGTAGTCCAGCTCGGCGGGCGCGGCGGGCACGTCATGCGCGATGCGGGCGTCGCCCGCGGGCACGCGCTCGGCATCGCCGGTCAACTCGCGCAGCCAGGTGCGAAAGCCGTAGCGCTCGTAGATTTCGGTCAGGACCGCGTTGTCGCGCGGGCGCGGCGTCAGGTCGTCGACGCTGTCGACGTGACCGGAAAGGTCGCAGTCGTACTTCACGGTCAGCAACTGGCGCGTGAGCGGGAACTTCGGGATGGCATCGCGCAGGTTGTTGCCGGCCACGCCCTTGATCCCGTCCGCCCCTTCGATCAGCTTGTCGATGGAGCCGAACTCCGTGATCCATTTGGCGGCCGTCTTCGGCCCTACTTTGGTCACGCCGGGAACGTTGTCCACGGTATCGCCCACCAGCATCAGGTAGTCGACGATGCGGTCGGCCGGCACGCCGAACTTGTTCACCACGCCGGCCTCGTCCAGCACTTCCCCGCTCATGGTGTTGACCAGGGTGACGTGGCTGTTGACCAGCTGCGCCAGGTCCTTGTCGCCGGTGGACACGATGGTGTGCACGTCGTGCTCGGCGGCCCGCTTGGCCAGGGTGCCGATCACGTCGTCGGCTTCGACCCCCTCGATGGCCAGCACCGGCCAGCCCAGCGCGCGCACCGCGCGGTGGATGGGTTCGATCTGCGCCGCCAAGTCTTCCGGCATGGGCGGGCGATGCGACTTGTATTCGGGGTAGAGATCGTCCCGGAAGGTCTTGCCGCGAGCATCGAAAATACATGCGGCATACTCTGCCTTATGATCAGATACAAGCTTGCGCAGCATATTCACCACGCCGTAGAGCGCACCCGTGGGTTCGCCTTGCGCGTTGCGCAAATCAGGCATAGCGTGGAAAGCGCGGTACAAGTAACTTGAACCGTCGACCAGTAATAAGGTTTTTTTCATGGTTACAAAGGCAGATATGGCAATAGCCGCGGAAACACCCGCCAACAAACAAATTCCGCTGATTATGTCAGAGATACGGACGGCGGCAGACAAGCTCGCGAATATCGGGCCTGCGGTCAGTGTCTTCGGCAGTGCGCGGGTCAGCCGCAATTCCCCCCACTATGAAACCACCATCGCGATCTCGGCCGCCCTGGCCGCCGCGGGTTTCGCGGTGATCGCCGGCGGTGGTCCCGGCATCATGGAGGCAGCAAACAAAGGCGCGTTCGAGGCAGGCGGCACCAGCATCGGCTTGAACATCAGCCTGCCGCACGAAGCGCACAACAACGAGTACCAGACCATCAGCCTGTCGTTCGAGTACTTTTTCTCGCGCAAGGCCACGTTCTTCATGCACAGCTTCGCCTACGTGGCGATGCCCGGCGGCTTCGGCACCCTGGACGAGCTCTTCGAAGCGCTGACGCTCATCCAGACGGGCAAGGTCCCGCCCGCTCCCATCGTACTGGTGGGCAGCGAGTACTGGAACGGCCTGGTGGAATGGCTGGGCAACCAGGTGCTGGCCAACGGCATGATCGGCGCCCACGACCTGGACCTTTTCATCATCGAGGACGATCCGGTCAAGGTAGTGCGCAAGGTGGTGGAATTCCACGCCAAGGTCCGTTCGGACGCGCAATACGCCCCGTCCCTGCCGGCCTGAAATTGCGCGAGGCGCGAGGACTCGCGCAGCTATCAGGCCGCCCCAAGGCGGCACAGCCCCCTCGGAGCGCAGCAAGCGCGCGTAAGCGCGCGCAGCGTGGGGGCACCGCGCCGCCGCCAGGCCGCCCTAAGGCGGCGCAGCCCCCTCGGGGGGCAGCAAGCGCGCGTTAGCGCGCGCAGCGTGGGGGCTCCCCTACTTTCGCATGAAAGACGGCAACACCTCGGGCGGGATCGGGCAGACGTAAGGCTGCCCGCGCCGCGCCTCGTCCAGCTCGACCTTGGCGCGTTCGAGTTCCTGCGGACGGGTGTAGAGGTCGGCCGCGGTGGCGGCGATGATCTTGGCCGCGTGCACCATGCCCTTGTGGGCCATGGACATCTTGCCCTGCGCGACCATCTGCCAGGAGTGGAACGGCGTGCCGTAGGCGTAGCAGGCGCCCCAGCACTGCGCGGTGGGCGTCACCCAGCTTACGTCGCCGACGTCGGTGGAGCCGTAGGTGATCTCGGCCTTGCCCGGATCGTAAGGCGCCACGCCCTGGAACAACGGCGTGGGATTGCGCAGCACCGCGCCCAGGTTCTTGCCGGCATTGTCGATGTCGTCGCCGGAGATCGCGTCCCACATGCGGCGCGCGGCCTGCTGTTCGCCTTCCGTATAGGCCGGCCCCTGCAGCGCCTGCATATTGGCGTACATCACCTGGTTGAGCACGGCGTTCGGGATGTAGTTCGAGCAGGCCTTGTCGAAAACAATCTCCAGTTCGCAACCCGTCATCAGGGCTGCGCCACGCGCCACGTTCTTCACGCGCTCGTAGAGTTCGGCCGCCTGGGAATTGATGGGCGCGCGCACCAGGTAGAGCACCTCGGCGCGGGCCTGCACCACGTTCGGGGAAATGCCGCCGCTGTTGGTCACCGCGTAGTGCACGCGGGCGTCCGGCACCATGTGCTCGCGCAGGTAGTTCACGCCCACGTTCATGAGTTCGACCGCGTCCAGCGCGCTGCGGCCCAGGTGCGGCGAATTCGCAGCATGCGCCGCGATGCCGCGAAAGCGGAAATAAGCCTGGATATTGGCCAGCGACGATTGATGGAAGATCCCCGTGTGCGAAGCGGGATGCCAGGTCAGGGCCGCGTCCACGTCGTCGAACAGCCCCGCCCGCGCCATGAAGGTTTTGCCCGAGCCGCCCTCTTCCGCCGGACAGCCGTAGAACCGGATGGTGCCGGGCAGCCCGTTGGCTTCCAGGAATTCCTTCACCGCCACCGCCGCGAAATGGGCGGCCGTGCCCAGCAGGTGATGGCCGCAGCCGTGGCCGTTGCCGTTCGGCGTCTCCGGCGAGGGCTGGCAGGCGTAGGCGCCGCTTTCCTGGCTCAAGCCGGACAGCGCGTCGTACTCGCCCAGGATGCCGATCACCGGACCGCCGCTGCCCGCTTCGGCCACGAATGCCGTGGGGATGCCGGCGGCGTCGCGGGTCACGCGGAACCCCGCGGCCTCCAGCATCTCGATGTGCAGTTCGGCGGACTTGTGCTCGTCGTAGCGCAATTCCGCCAGGCTCCAGATGCGGTCGCTCAGTTCCGCGTAACGCTCGCTGCGCGCGTCGATGAACGGCGCGAGTTTGTCGATGGCACCCATGGTTTCTCCAATGGCTGGGGTCGTGTGAGCCGGCTGCCGCGGACCAGGACCAGGACCCGCGCCGCGCCGCAAGGAACCGGACCGCGCTGGCGGCCCGGCGGAAAAACGCCGCTTACTCGTCGAGCTTGATCCCGGCAGTTTCAATGATTTTCCGGTTGGCGGCCAGCGTCTGCCGGATGCGGTCGGCGAACGCCTGCGGCGAGCCGATGTCGGGCTGCGCGCCCAGGGATGCCAGGCGCTGCACCAGCGCGGGATCGGCCAGCGCGCGCGCCGCGGCCTGGTTCAGGCGCTGCACCACCGCGTCCGGCGTTCCAGCCGGCGCGACCAGCCCGAACCAGGTCTGGCCCAGGGCGTTTAGCTGCGGATAGCCCAGCTCCGCCATCGTCGGCAGCGCCGGCATGTCCGCCAGCCTGGCGGGCGCCGACACGGCAATCGCGCGCAGCTTGCCGGCCTTGATCAGCGATTGCGCCGATGCGTACTGGTCCTGTTGCACCTGCACTTCGCCGCCCACCGCGGCGGTCAGCGCCGGCCCCATGCCCCGGTACGGCACGTGCAGCACGTCCACCTTCAGGTCGGCGTTCATGGCCGCCAGGTTCAGGTGCCCCAGCGATCCCACGCCGGGCGAACCGTAGGAATACTTGCCGGGATGGGCGCGCAGCTCGGCCAGGAACTGCGGAAAATCCTGCGCCGGGAACGCCGGGTTCACCATCCACACCACCGGCACCGTCGCCACCGGGGCCACCGGCTTCAATTGCGTCTCGGGATCGACCCGCTTGGTACCGTAGAGCAGCGGATTGACCGCCATGGCGCTGACCGTCGCCATGCCCAGCGTATAGCCGTCGGCGTCGGCCCGGGCGACGGCCTCCGTCCCGATCAGGCCGCCCGCGCCGACGCGGTTTTCCACCACCACGCTCTGGCCCAGCTCTTTGCGCAGGCCGTCGGCCACCGCGCGCGCCAACACGTCCGTGGATCCGCCCGGCGCGAACGGCACGATCAGCCGCAAGGGCTGGGAGGGGTAGTCGCCCCCGGCCACCGCCAGGGAACACGCGCCGAGGGTCACGGCGCAAACAAGGGTATGCAGCAAGCGGGACTTCATGGACGGGCCACTCCTCGGGCCGGGAAAGCTAGGGTAGGAATCGCAGCATTGTGGCCAGGGCATATCCCTATTTCAAATACATTTATCCCCTCATATATTCATATTTTGAATAGCTAGAACCGCGCCACATGGACGTCGCTCCCGCCACCCTGCTTGCCCGCCTGCTCGCCAAGGGCCGCCTGCGCCACCTGCAGCTGCTGGCGGGCATCGCCGACCTGGGCAGCATCCAGCAGGCGGCCAGCCACATCGGCATGAGCCAGCCCGCGGCCACGCATGCCTTGGCGGATATCGAAGCGCTGCTGGGTGTGCGCCTGTTCGAGCGCCATGCGCGCGGCATGCGGGCCACGCGCAGCGGCCGGCTCATGGCGGAATGCGCCCAGGGCATGCTGACGACCTTGCGCGCCTCCACCGACTCCGTCGCCGCCCTGCGCCAGGGCGCCACCGGCTACCTCAGGCTGGGCGCCATCCCGGCCGCCAGCGGCGGCCTGCTGGCCGAGCGCCTGCCCGCCTACATGACGGGGCATCCGGGTATGCAAGTGGAAATCATCGAGGGCAGCCGCGAGCAACTGCTGCCGCAGGCCGCCAACGGCAGCCTGGACATGCTGCTGTGCCGCCAGCCCGACGCGGTGCCCACGGGCCTGGAATTCGTGCCGCTGCAACAGGACGAAGCCGTGATCGTCGCAGCCGCGGGCCATCCGCTGCTGGCCGCGGACCGCGCGCCCACGGCCGCCCAGGTCGCCAGCCAGCTCTGGATCGAACCGCGGCCGGAGCTGGCGATCCATGCGGTCTTCAAAGCCTATTTCGAACGCGCCGGCGTCGTTCCCCGGCTGTGCCGTCTGGCCAGCGCCGCCCCTCCCATGCCGCTGCTCATCGCGGTCATGCAAGCGCAGCAGGCCCTGGCCATGGTGCCGCTGACACTCGCCGGCTGGTATGTGCAGCACGGCCATTTCCAACGCCTGCGCGTCGCCTCCCCCGGCTCCTTCCAGCCGATAGGCGCCATCGTCGGGGAACGCGGCCCGGGCCGCGACTTCCTGGAGTGGCTGCGCCGCCGAGGGCGGCCGGCTGCGCTCCAGGCCTGCGAACCCTGACGGGCCCTAGCCCATGGCCTTCACGATCGCCTCGCGCGCGAGGCCGACGAATTCGCTTTCGCCCGGCCGCGCAGCCAGCAGGCGGAACTCCACCGCGGGCAGGGCCGGCAAGCCCGGCTCGTGCAAGCGGGCGATGCCCGGCGCCAGGGAGGACTCGTTCAGGCAGGCCACGCCCAGCCCCGCCGCCACCGCGAGCTGCAGCCCCGCCACCCCCGACGCCACGTGGGCCACCGAATAGGCGACGCCGCGGCGCGACAACAGGCGCTCCACGTACTGGCGCAAGGCGCAGGTCTCCGGCAGCACCAGCAAGGGCAGGCTGCCGCCCTGCCGCGCCCCGAGCCCCTCGGCCGCCATCCATAACAGCGGTTCGCGCCGCAATAGCGCGCCTTGCGCCCGGCCCCTGGCGGCGCCGCGCTCCGGGATCGACATGGAGATGCCGACGTCGATCTCGCCGCGCTCATAGGCCGCCTCGATCGCGCCGCTCTTCATGATGGTCACGTGCAGGCGCACCTGCGGATATTGCTCGTTGAGCCTGCGCAGCAGGCGCGCCACGTCTCCGGGCCGGAAGTAGTCCGTGATGCACAGGCGCAATTCGCCGCGCAGCGCCACGCCGCGCAGATCTCGGTAGGCCTCGTCGCTCAGCGCCAGGATGGCGCGCGCATGGGCCAGCAGGCGCTCGCCCGCCGGCGTCGGCGCCACGCCGCTCTTGCCGCGGATAAGCAGCGGCTGCCCGGCGCGCTCCTCCAGCTTGCGCATCTGCTCGCTGACGGACGACTGCGACAGGAACACTTTCGGCGCGGCCGCCGTCAAGCTGCCGGCGTCGAGCACGGCGACCAGCGTGCGCAATTGGTCGAGGTCGAATCCGGACATGGCTTATCCAACGGTTTAATCGATGGATGAGATCGTAATTTCCCGCTTTTCCGATGTCAACGCGGCGCCTAGACTGCCTTCACCCCCCCAACGTACAGGAGTTCCGCCATGCCCCACATCGTCATCCATCTTTCCGGCCGCCCCGATGCCGCCCGCGACCGCCGCGTGGTGGACGCCGTCGCCGGCCTGACCCAGTCCGTGCTGGGCAAGCAACTGCCCGTGATCGCGATCACCCTGCAGCACATTCCCCACGAGCTCTGGTTCATCGGCGGCCGGCCGCTGTCCGAACTGGGCAATAACGCCTTCCACCTGGACATCAGCGTCACCGACGAAACCAACACCAAGGCGGAGAAGGCCCGCTACATCAAGGATATCCATGCCGCGTTCCGCGACATCCTGGGCGAACTGCACGAGTGTTCGTACGTGCACGTAATCGACGCGCGCGCGGCCGCCTACGGCTATGGCGGCGCGACGCAGGAATACCGGCACCAGCACGCCTAGCCGCCGGCCCGGCCGAGAGCGCGGGCGAAAAAAAACCGCATCCCGGGGGATGCGGCTTTTGCGCGGGAGGGGGACATGCCCCCCTCCGGCCTCAAACGGCGGCGTCGCGCGCGGCGCGCTTGCGCTCGTTTTCAAGCAGGTAGCGCTTGCGCAAGCGGATCGACTTCGGGGTGATTTCCACCAGTTCGTCGTCGTCGATGAATTCCACGGCGTATTCCAGCGACATCTGGATCGGCGGAACCAGGCGCACGGCTTCGTCGGTGCCCGAGGCGCGCACGTTGGTCAGCTGCTTGCCCTTGATGGGGTTCACGACCAGGTCGTTGTCGCGGCTGTGGATGCCGATGATCATGCCTTCGTACAGCGCGTCGCCCGGGCTCACGAACATGCGGCCGCGATCCTGCAGCTTCCACAGGGCGTAGGCCACGGCGTCGCCATGGTCCTGGCTGATCAGCACGCCGTTGCGGCGCTCGCCGATCGAGCCTTCCTTGATGGGCGCGTATTCATGGAAGATGTGGCTCATCAGGCCGGTTCCGCGCGTCAGCGTCAGGAACTCGTTCTGGAAGCCGATCAGGCCGCGGGCCGGAATCAGGTATTCCAGGCGGGTGCGGCCACGGCCGTCCGGCTGCATGTCCTGCAGGTCGCCCTTGCGGCGGCCCAGCTCTTCCATCACGCCGCCCTGGTGGGCGTCTTCGACGTCGACGGTCAGCGATTCGAACGGCTCGCACTTCACGCCGTCGATCTCCTTGAACACCACGCGCGGACGCGACACGGCCAGCTCGTAACCTTCGCGGCGCATCGTTTCCAGCAGGATGGTCAGGTGCAGTTCACCGCGGCCCGACACTTCGAACACCGTATCGTCGCCCGTGTCGCGCACGCGCAGCGCCACGTTGGACTTCAGCTCGCGGTCCAGGCGGTCGCGCAGCTGGCGGCTGGTCACGAACTTGCCTTCGCGGCCGGCCAGCGGCGAGGTGTTCACCATGAAGTTCATGGTGAGCGTGGGCTCGTCGATGCGCAGCATCGGCAGCGCTTCCTGCGTGACCGGATCGGTGACCGTGCAGCCGATGCCCAGTTCCTCGATGCCGTTGATCAGCACGATGTCGCCGGCTTCCGCCTCTTCCACGACGATGCGCTCCAGGCCGTGGAACTTCAGCACCTGGTTGATGCGGCCGCGGCCGCCCTGGCCGTCGGGGCCGAACTTGTAGGCTACTTCCATGCCGGGGCGCATGCGGCCACGGTTGACGCGGCCCACGCCGATCTTGCCGACGTAGCTGTTGTAGTCCAGCGAGATGATCTGCATCTGCAGCGGACCGTTGGGATCGTCGTCGCGTTGCGGCACGTGTTCGAGGATGGCCTCGAACAGGGGACGCATATCGCCTTCGCGCACGTCGGGGTTCAGGCCCGCGTAGCCCGACAGGCCCGAGGCGTACACCACGGGGAAGTCCAGCTGCTCGTCGGTGGCGCCGAGCTTGTCGAACAGGTCGAAAGTGGCGTTGATGACGAAATCGGTGCGGGCGCCCGGACGGTCCACCTTGTTGACCACGACGATGGGCTTCAGGCCGAGGGCCAGCGCCTTGCGGGTCACGAAGATGGTCTGGGGCATCGGGCCTTCGACCGCGTCCACCAGCAGCAGCACGCCGTCGACCATGGACAGCACGCGCTCGACCTCGCCGCCGAAGTCCGCGTGTCCCGGGGTGTCGATGATGTTGATGTGGGTGCCCTGGTATTCAACGGCACAGTTCTTGGCCAGAATCGTGATACCGCGTTCTTTTTCCAGGTCGTTCGAGTCCATGACCCGTTCGGTCAGCGCCTGGTTTTCGCGGAAGGTGCCGGATTGGCGCAGCAGCTGGTCGACCAGGGTGGTTTTACCGTGGTCGACGTGGGCGATGATGGCGACGTTGCGCAAGGCGCGAGTCATAGCGAGTCCTTTAAGGTCAGGTGGCAGGCAGCAAGCCCGCCGGCAATTCGTTCAGTGCAAGCAATGCCTGCTTGGGGTCTGGCATCGCCTGCAAGGCTTCCAGCGCAACGGCGCGTTCCAGGGAAAAGGGCCCGACGTGCGTGCGCCGCAGCGCCGTCAGGTGGGCGTAACAGCCCAGCACGCGCCCGATGTCCTGGGCCAGTGTCCGGATGTATGTGCCTTTACTGCATGCCACATCGATCTCTGCCTCGGTCCCGTTGAGGGACAGCAGCTCGATGCGGTAAATCGTGATCTGGCGCGGCGGCCGTTCCAGCTCGATGCCCGCGCGCGCGTATTCGTACAAGGGCTTGCCGTCGCGCTTGAGCGCCGAATACATCGGCGGAATCTGTTCGATCGTGCCCGAGAAACGTGACAGCGCTTCGCGCAGCGCCTGCTCTTCCACGACGAAGCCCGGCTCGGCCGTGGACACCACGTTGCCGGTCAGGTCGCCGGAGTCGGTTTCCGACCCAAATTGCAGCGTAGCGCGATATGCCTTGTCGGCGTTGAGCATCGCACTGGAAATTTTCGTCGCCTTGCCCATACAGCACACCAGCAGCCCGGTGGCGAAGGGATCCAGCGTGCCGGTATGGCCGGCTTTCGCCGCGTCCATGGCGCGCTTGGCGCGTTGTAGAGCGTGGTTGCTCGACAGACCCACAGGTTTGTCGAGCAACAGCACACCGTCGAGCGTAAGCCCGCGTCGTTTAGCCATCGTCGGAATCCGGTAGTAAAGGGTGACGACAGCCCGATCAGGACTGGTCTTCAGGTTCGTCGGGCACGCCCGAGTGCGGGCCGGGCCGGTTTGCGCGGTCGATCAGGATCGACATTTCGATGCCACGGGCAATCTGCTCGTCGTGGATGAAACGCAACGTGGGGACAGTGTGAATGTGCAACAGCTTGTAGAGCTGCGAGTGCAGCCAGCCGGCCTTCTCGTTCAGCAAGGTGGTCGCGGCTTCGGGCTCGGCGCCCAAAACCGTGAAATACACCTTGGCATGCGCGTAGTCGGTCGACAGTTCCACACCAGAGAGCGTGATCAAGCCAGCGCGGGTCGTATCGATCTCGCGCTGGATGATCCCGGCCAGATCCTTCTGGATCTGGTCGGCCAGCCGCAGATTGCGACCGGGGATGGCTTTGGACTTGTGACGGCTCATTAGAAACAATGCCTCGCGACGCCTTACAGCGTACGCGCGATTTCCTTGATTTCAAAGACTTCCAGCTGGTCGCCCACCTGGATGTCGTTGTTGCCGCGCAGCGTAAGGCCGCAGTCGAAGCCCGACTTGACTTCCTTGACGTCGTCCTTGAAGCGGCGCAGCGATTCGAGATGCCCCGTCCACTGGACCACGTTGTTGCGCAGCAGGCGGACCTGCGAGTCGCGACGCACGATGCCGTCGAGCACCATGCAGCCGGCGATGTTGCCGATGCGGGAGATGCTGTAGACCTCGCGGATCTCGACCAGGCCGATGACCTCTTCCTTCTTCTCGGGCGCCAGCATGCCCGACATGGCCGCCTTCACCTCATCCACGGCGTCGTAGATGATGTTGTAGTAGCGCACGTCGATGCCGTTGGTCTCGGCCAGCTTCTTGGCGCTGGCTTCGGCCCGGACGTTGAAGCCGATCACGACGGCGTTCGAGGCGATGGCGAGGTTGATGTCGCTTTCCGAGATGCCGCCCACGGCCGCGTGCACGACCTGCACGCGCACTTCGTCGGTCGACAGCTTGGTCAGCGACTGCACCAGCGCTTCCTGCGAGCCCTGGACGTCCGTCTTCACGATCAGCGCCAGGGTCTGCGTGCCTTCGCCCAGGTTGTCGAACATGGATTCCAGCTTCGCGGCCTGCTGGCGGGCCAGCTTGACGTCGCGGAACTTGCCTTGGCGGAACAGCGCGATTTCGCGCGCCTTGCGCTCGTCGGACAGCACCATCAGTTCGTCGCCGGCGGCCGGGACTTCGGTCAGGCCCTGGATTTCCACGGGGATCGACGGGCCGGCTTCCTGGATGGGCTTGCCGTTCTCGTCCAGCATGGCGCGCACGCGGCCGAAGCTCGCGCCGGCCAGCACCACGTCGCCGCGATGCAGGGTGCCGCTTTGCACCAGGATGGTAGCGACCGGGCCGCGGCCCTTGTCGAGGCGGGCTTCGATCACCAGGCCCTTGGCGGGCGCGTCGACCGGCGCCTTCAGTTCCAGCACTTCGGCTTGCAGCAGCACGTTTTCGAGCAGGTCGTCGATGCCCGCGCCGGTCTTGGCCGACACGGCCACGAACGGCACGTCGCCGCCGTATTCTTCCGGCACCACTTCCTCGGCGACCAGCTCCTGCTTGACGCGGTCGGGGTTGGCGGTGGGCTTGTCGATCTTGGTCATCGCCACGACCATCGGAACGCCGGCGGCCTTCGCGTGGTGGATGGCTTCGCGCGTCTGCGGCATCACGCCGTCGTCGGCCGCGCAGACCAGGATGACGATGTCGGTGGCCTTGGCGCCGCGGGCACGCATGGCGGTGAACGCCTCGTGGCCCGGGGTGTCCAGGAACGTGACCATGCCGCGTTCGGTCTGGACGTGGTAGGCGCCGATGTGCTGCGTAATGCCGCCGGCTTCGCCCGCGGCAACCTTGGCGCGGCGGATGTAGTCCAGCAGCGAGGTCTTGCCGTGGTCGACGTGGCCCATGACGGTCACGACCGGAGCGCGCGGCAGCATTTCGGCTTCCGTGGTGGCGGCCGATTCGTCCAGGAAGGCTTCCGGATCGTCGAGCTTGGCGGCGATGGCGACGTGGCCCAGTTCTTCGACCACGATCATGGCCGTTTCCTGGTCCAGGACCTGGTTGATGGTGACCATCTGGCCCAGCTTCATCAACTGCTTGATGACTTCGGCGGCCTTGACGGACATCTTGTGGGCCAGGTCGGCCACGCTGATGGTTTCCGGCACGTGCACTTCACGCGCGATGAATTCCTGCGGCGCCGGCTCGTGGCGACGGTCGTTCTGCTGGTTGCGACCGCCACGGCCGCCACCCTTGCCGCCCTTGCCGCCGGCGCGCCAGCCGTCGCGGCTCGCCGGAGCGGCGGGCTTGTCGGCAGGCTTCTTGCGCGAGGCGTCGTCGGACCAGGTCGAGGCGACTTCGGCCGTCTTGATGGTCTTCTTGTTGCCGGGCGCGGCGGGCTTGGCGTCCTTCTTGGCGCCAGGCGCGGCACCGGGCTTGCCGGCCGGCTTGTGCAGCGTGCCCGAAATCGGCGCGGCGGCGGCGGGGGCCTCCGGCTCGGGGGCGCGCAGCACCTTGCGCGGACGATTCAGCATCTCGCGCAGGGCGGCGGCTTCGGCCTCGGCGGCACGGCGGGCCTCATCGCGGCCCGTCGACGTGGCGGAGGCGGCAAGCGGCGGCGCCGCGCGGCGATTGTCGGCGCGGTTGCCGACCTTGGCGGCGGGCGCGGCCGGCTGCGGCGCAGCGGTCTTGACGGGTTCGGACTTCGCAGCAGGCTGAGCCTGGGCGACAGGCGCGGCGGCCTGGGAGGATGATGGTTCGGACTTATTGGCTAGCACAACGGGTTCCGGCTTGGCTTCTTCAGCCTTGGGCTCGGTGGTTTCAGTCTTGACTTCGGGCTTGGCCTCTTGGGCCACGGGCTCGGCAGGAGCAGGCGCCGGCGTCGGTTCGGGTTCAGGCTGGACCTGGACCTCGGCGGGTTTCGCCTCGACGGGGGCGGGCACTTCGGCCGCGACGGATTCAACGGGCGCGGGCGCTTCTTCCGGCGCGGGCGCTTCTACAGCAGCGGGTTCTTCCGCCTTGGCCGGGGCAGCCGCCTCGGCCTGGACGGGCGCGGCCTCGCGAGGCTCGACCGCGGCGGGAACCTCGGGAGCAGCCGGCGCGGAGACCTGCTGCGCCTCTTCGACGGAGGCTTCTTCTTCGGCGCGCGCGGACGCGGCCTGTTCCAGGGCGATTTCGGAGGGATCACGCTTGACGAACACGCGCTTCTTGCGCACTTCGACCTGGATCGTGCGCGAGCGGCCGGTGGCGTCGGCCTGCCGGATCTCGGACGTCTGGCGACGCGTCAGGGTGATCTTCTTGCCTTCGGTCGCGCCATGGGCGCGACGCAGCGATTCGAGCAATTTCGCCTTGTCGCTGTCGGTGACGGCATCGTCCACCGATTTGAGGTCAACGCCGGCCGAGCGCAGCTGATCCAGCAGCACATTGGCAGGCATTTTCAGCTCGGTAGCGAACTGGGCGACGGTGTTACTCGACATTAGGCTCTCTCTTCCCTATATGCAGCTATTACAAACAACGTGAACTTGCGGAAGGATGGAACGCATCCATCCACCGCAGACCCGTGTCCTTTTGGTTATTCTTCGTCGAACCAATGGGCGCGGGCACGCATGATGAGGTCGCTGGCTTCCTGCTCGGTCAAACCGGCGATTTCCGCCAGTTCGTCCGTTGCCAATTCGGCCAGATCGTCACGCGTATGCACTTGACGCTCGGCCAGCTTGGCGGCCAGTTCGGGCGTCATGCCTTCGAGTTCAAGCAAATCCTGTGCGGTCTCAAGGCGCTCTTCCTGGGCGATCGCCTCGGTCAGCAGCGCATTGCGGGCACGGGCACGCAATTCATTGATGGTGTCTTCGTCGAACGCCTCGATTTCCAGCAGTTCCTGCATGGGAACGTAGGCGATTTCCTCGATACCGGTGAAACCTTCGTCGATCAGGATGTCGGCGACTTCCTCGTCGACGTCCAGCTTGCTCATGAACGTGGTGCGCAGGCCCGACCGCTCGACTTCCTGGCGGTTCAGGCTTTCTTCCGGCGTCATGATGTTGATCTGCCAGCCGGTCAGCTCGGAAGCCAGGCGGACGTTCTGACCCTTGGCGCCGATGGCCTTGGGCAGGTTTTCCTCGTCCACCACGACGTCCATCGCGTGCTTGTCCTCGTCGACGACGATGGACTCGACGTTCGCGGGCGCCAGGGCGCCGATCACGAACTGCGCGGGATCTTCCGACCACAGCACGATGTCGACCTGCTCTCCGCCCAGCTCGTTGCGCACCGCGGTCACGCGCGAACCGCGCATGCCGACGCACGTGCCGATCGGATCGATACGCTTATCGTATGCCACCACGGCGATCTTCGCACGCACGCCAGCGTCGCGGGCGGCCGCCTTGATCTCCAGCAGGCCCTGCTCGATCTCGGGGACTTCATTCTCGAACAGCTGGCGGATGAACTCGGGCGACGTGCGCGAGAGGATCACCTGCTGGCCGCGGGCGGCGTGGTCGACGCGCAACACAAAGGCGCGGACGCGGTCGGCCACCCGGAGGTTTTCCTTCGGGATCATCTCGGAGCGCGGCAGGCGGGCTTCGATCTTGCCGGTTTCGACGATGGCGTCGCCCTTGTCCATGCGCTTGATCGTGCCGGACACGATGGTTTCGCCGCGCTCCAGGAAGTCGTTCAGCACCTGTTCGCGCTCGGCGTCGCGGATCTTCTGCAGGATGGCCTGCTTGGCCGCCTGCGCGCCGATGCGGCCGAACTCGATGGGTTCGAGCGGCTCTTCGATGTATTCGCCTTCCTTGATGCCGGGGACGATTTCCTGCGCGTCCGACAGCATTTCCTGCTTGTCGGGTTCCTGCAGGCCCGCCTCGTCGGGCACGACCAGCCAGCGGCGGAAGCCTTCGTGATCGCCGGTATCCCTATCGATGGCGACACGGATGTCCGCATCATCTTTGAAGCGTTTTTTCATCGCCGAGGCCAACGCGCTTTCCAGCGCGCCGAACACGACGTCGCGCGTGACGTTCTTTTCACGCGCCAAGGCATCGACCAACAGAAGAATTTCGCGACTCATCGCTTTTTGCCCTTGAAATCCAGAACGGGATCCAGTTTTGCACGTTCGATATCCTCGACCGTGAAATTCAACACCTGGACTTCGTTCTTTTTTGCCTCAAATTCGAGACCGAACACGGTCTTGTGCACCCCAGCAGCCGCGTCGGAGGCTGCGGCGTCGTCTTCGGGCACGGTCAACGTGCCAGCAAAGACCTTGCGTCCGTCCAATGCCTCGCGCAGCTTGATTTCGATGCGCTCGCCTGCGAACCGGCGGAAGTCGGCCTCGTTGCGCAGCGGGCGATCCACGCCCGGCGAACCGACTTCCAGCCGCTTGTAATCGATGTTCTCGACTTCAAACACCCGCGACAGCTGGCGGGATACCTGCTCGCAGTCTTCGATGCGCACACCGCCGACCCGATCGATCGTGACGCGCAAAAGGCCCAGGGCGGCACGCTCGACGTCCACGAGTTCGACGTCCATGCCGGCCAGAGCCTCTTTGGTCAATGCGAATAAATCAGCCATATACTCAAAAAAAATGGGCTGCACGCCCAGCCCACCGTATTGCACAGCGCCCAGCCGCCACCCTACTGCACGTAAGGAGCAATGCTGGGCAGTGCCCTATATTGCGACCTAAATTTTGGCTTTCGCCGCCTGGTCCGCCGCCCGCACTGCCGGCCTGCGCCCGCTGCTTTTCGGCTGACAACCGCAAGCACCGGCGCCTTCCTGGAAAGCGCGACGCCGCGGCCCGTCAATCGGACCCTTTCCATGCAACCCTTGGCGCACCTACTCGGCGCGCTTTCCGGCATGCTTTTCAGCACACATGCCGGCATGCCCACCCAGCAGGCAACGGGCAAAGCAAAGACGCGAAGCCATGAAAACCATTGATTTTACCAGATAAACCGGAAAAACGCCTGATTCGTCACGGGCTTACGTTTATATGGGACACATCGGACCCGGCGGCGCGGCCAGCGCGCCGCCGCGGACCATCAACGGCCCCGGTGGCTGCGTCCGCCCATCACGCCCAGGCGCGACTCGTGCGCCGAAGCGCCGCGAGGTTGCCAATCGTCGCCGCGCGGGGAGGCGCTGCGCGGCGCCCGCGGCTTACCGCCAGCGCCCGGCCCCTTATTGCCGCCGGAACGCCCGCCTTCGGCCTTGTTGCCACCAGAACGCGCACCCTCGGCCTTGTTGCCGCCGGCGCGCGCGCCTTCGGCCTTGTTTCCGCCGCGGCCGCCCGCTGCCGGCTTGCCGCTGCGGCCGGCATTGCCGCCACGCGCGCCCGCCGCCTTGCCGCCCGACTTTCCGCCGGCGGCCTTGCGGCCGGCGCCGGCCGGCGCTTCAGCCACATTGCCCGCCACGTTGCCCGTCGCGGTATTGCCCGCGGGGCCCCCGGCCGCCGCGGCGCGCGGGCCGCGACCCTTGCCGCCCGGCTTGCCGCCGGTTTTCCCACCGGCCTTGCCGCCCGCGGCCGCGGAACGCCCGCCGCCAGCCTTGCCGCCCTTGGCGCGATTGCCGCCGCCCTCGCCTGCCAGCGGATGGCCGTTGGCATAGCCGCCGGCAAACATCAGGCCGGTTCCGAAGGGGTCGGACGGACAAGCCTGCGCCTGGCCCGCGCTGCCCAGGCGGCCGCCTTGCAGCTTGCCGCGGCGGCCGATGCGCGCGCCGTTCATGCCGTTGCGGTCCATCGTGCCGAAGCCCGGGGGCAAGGCGCTGTCATGGGATTGGGGTTGCTTGGAACGGCGGCGATTGCCGCCGGAGTCGTCGTCTTCGCGCAACAGGCCCAGCTGCACCATCAGCGCGGTGACCAGCGAGGGGTCCAGCTCGTCCCAACGGCCGCGGCGCAGAGTGCGCGGCAGGACGATATCGCCGAAGCGCGTGCGGATCAGGCGGCTGACCGTGACGCCCACCGCTTCGAACATGCGGCGGACTTCGCGGTTGCGGCCTTCCTGCAGGGTGACGCGGTACCAGCGGTTGCTGCCGTCGCCGCCCAGGTAGTCCAGGGAGCCGAACGCGGCCAGGCCGTCGTCCAGCTGGATGCCGTCGACCAGGGACTGGCGCTGCGCCTCGTCCATCTCGCCCAGCACGCGCACCGCGTACTCGCGCTCCGTGCCGTAGCGCGGATGCATGATGCGGTTGGCCATGTCGCCCGAGGTGGTGAAGATCAGCAGGCCTTCGGTATTCAGGTCCAGGCGGCCGACCGACAGCCACTTGCCGGTGCGCAGCTTGGGCAGGCGCGCGAAGACGCTTGCGCGGCCGCCCGGGTCGTCATGGCTGACGATCTCGCCGGCAGGCTTGTGATAGAGGATCACGCGCGGCGGCTTCTTGGTGTTCGTCCGCATGATGGGCTTGCCATTGACGCGGACCTGGTCGTTGGGCGCCACGCGTTGACCGATGTGCGCCGGCTCGCCGTTGACCGACACCCGGCCCGCGACGATCAGTTCTTCCATTTCGCGGCGCGAGCCGATGCCCGCGTCCGCCAGCACCTTGTGCAGCTTGGGCATGACCGCTTCGCTGTTCAGGTACTTGCCGAGCCGCTGTTCCATGCGGTCGGCCGTGTCCAGGTACGACAAGGCCTGCTCGGCTTCCTGCTCCGTGCCGCGGGAATCCGTGGACTCCACCGGGGCGGCAGCCTCGTCGACCTGGGGCTGCGCTTCGGCGGCGGGCGCCTGCTCGGCCGCCGCATCGCCGCGACGGCGGCGGAAAGGCGTCCTCAGCTTGCGGCCGCGGCCGCGCGCGCCGGCCTCGCCTTCGGCCGCCGGCTCGCGCGCGGCGGAAGATTCCGGCTGACCGCTGGATACGGTGTCATCCGAACTGGGATTGTCGTCCTGCATTGTTGTATTCGTTGTCACTGGGACAGCTCCGAATTTCAAACTTGGGTGGGCCTGCCGGGGGCAGGCTCGTCATCATCGGGGGACGCCGACTCTCGGTCGACCTCGGGCCGCTCAAGGCCTGCCTCGTCCGATTCCGGGGAGACGGCATCCGGGCCAGGCCGAACAGGATCGGCAAGACCGGAAGCGGGCTCATGCCCGGCAGCGGCAGGCGCCGCGGTGTCGGTCTCGTCAATCGGGTCGGTCGGTTCCGCGTGTTTTGCGTTCTCGACGCTTTCCTTTGCGGCGCCGGCTTCTGGGGCATCGGCGGCCATATCGGAAATGTCGCTGCCAGCCTCGCCGTCGGGAAAACCGGGCATGGCTGGCGTATTGGACAAGCCTTCGGCTTGCTCCCGGACGGTAGGTTCGTCGGCGGGATCCGCGCCTTCTTCTGTGCGCGAAAGCGAGAATTCTACGCTATCGACCGGGTCTATGGGTATATCCTGTTCCGAAACAGACAATTCCGCAACCGGAATAAGCTCCCCGGCGGCGGCCCGGGCCTCGCCGGCGTCGGTTTCTGCCGACTGGGCGTCCTGGCGGGGGGCATCCGTACCGGCGCCGGTATCAGCGATATCGGTATCTGCAGCAGCGCCGACACCAGCTTCGGCATCAGCGCCGGCTTCGCCCACGACTGCGTTTTCGCCCTCGACGGCGCTTTCGTCGACGACAGCCTCTTCGTCCGTGGCCGCACCCTCACCCTCGGCCGCGCCCTCTTCCGCACCTGCGCCTTCGGCCGCGACCGCGGCATCATCGCCGGCAGCGGCATCGCCTTCGGCCGGGGCCTCGCCCATGATCTGCTGCACTTCGCCCAGATCCAGCCCGGCCAGGGCCGCGGCGGCCTGCGCCGACTCCAGCGCGGGCAACTCGTCCAGCGCGCGCAGGCCCAGGTCATCGAGGAACTGGCGCGTCGTGCCGAACAGCGCGGGGCGTCCCGGCGCGTCGCGATGGCCGATGACTTCGATCCAGCCGCGGTCTTCCAGGGCCTTCACGATCTGCGAGGACACCGTCACCCCGCGGATGTCTTCGATGTCGCCGCGGGTCACCGGCTGGCGCCAGGCCACGATGGCCAGCGTTTCCATCACGGCGCGGGAATACTTGGGAGGCTTCTCGGGATTGAGCCTTTCCAGGTAGCGCTGCATGCGCGGGCGGCTCTGGAAGCGCCATCCCGTCGCCAGCTGCACCAGTTCCAGGCCGCCATCTGCCCAGTTGTTCTGGATCGTCTCCAGCAGCGCGCGCAGCGCGCTATTGTCGAATTGTTCATCGTCCCCGAATAGCTTGCGCATTTCGGACAGTTGCATCGGCTGCGCCGCGCACAAGAGCGCGGTTTCGAGCACGACTATTGCCTCGCTATCGTTCATCGACATTCAAATTCAAAAGGGCTAACTTGCGCTAGGTTAAAAATAAGGCTACTATTCATTTCTCAGACGCGGGGTGGAGCAGTCTGGCAGCTCGTCGGGCTCATAACCCGAAGGTCGTAGGTTCAAATCCTGCCCCCGCAACCAAATTGATCGAGGCCTGGCGAATACGCCGGGCCTTTTTCATTTGCGTCGCGCCATTCGTGCCGCGCAGCGCTTCGCAAGCGCCCGCCAGCCGGCGCCCGGCCTCGATGGCGGGCCCGCTACAGAGAGCATTGGTTTGCGAAGTTCTCACTGGATTCCCGTGTTTACCGCCCGTTGCCGGCCATGCGCCGCAACGGCCGCGCCAATCGAATCTGGGCGGAATGCCTGCCGCGACGCTGCGCGGCACGCACCTTAAGCAATTTCTGGAAAAGCTGGCACAAATCGCCAACAAGCCTGCGGAGCACGCCGGCAACCCGGCGCCACCTTCCGCGGCAATCGATATCAAGGACCTGAATCGCCAGGCATCGGACGCCACGGCGCGGCGGACTGACCGCCACGATCCGGAAGCCCGATGCGCCTCCCCTCGCGCGCCCGGAAACCGGTTCCGCGGCGCTGCGGCTCTTCCCCGAGCCGATACTACGATTCTTAGATATTTTCCAAGACTACATGACGGCGGACATCAGCCTGCCGCCCAACGACCTTCCGGGGTCCGTCCCGGCCAACCGCAGCGAACCCGCCGAGGCCGTCGCCAAATTATACCGTCAACTACCCTGCCCTCAAGCGTTCCGCCCCCGCAACGCGGCCGGCGCGCTCATGCCCCGCGCCGGTCCCAAGGCGCGGACTCCAGCCGTTCCACCAGGAAATCCAGCATGGAACGCAGGATCAGCGGCATTTGGCGGCGAGAGGCATAAATGCCGTAGATCCCCAGCTCCTGCGGCTTGCTCTGCGTCAGGATGGCCCGCAGCCTGCCGGCCTCCACGTACTCGGAAGCATAGTAGGTCGGCAGCATGGCGATGCCCGCGCCCTCCAGGGCCGCCCGCGTCAGGACCGACACCTCGTTCGCGCTGATGTTGCCGCTGACCGGCACATCCACCGGCTCGCCGTCGCGCTCGAAACGCCACAGGCTCTTGCCGAAGTAGGAATGGGTCAGGCAGTTGCGCAACGACAGGTCTTCGATCCTCGCCGGCACGCCCTCGCGCTCCAGGTACTCCGGCGAGGCGCAAACCACCGAACGGCAGACCGCCAGCTTGCGCGCAATCAGGTTGGGATCCAGGTCGTTGGTGATGCGCACCGCCAGGTCGACTCGCTCTTCCACCAGATTGACGGCCCGGTCGACCAGCATCAGGTCCACCGAGGTGCCGGGATGCCGCTTTACGTACTCCGTGACCGCGCTGGCCAGGTGGCGCGACCCGAAAGACATGCTGGTGGTGATGCGCAACAGGCCGCGCGGCGTATCGTCCGGCGTGGCGACGGCAGTGCGCAGGTCCCCCACCATGTCCAGCATCTGCCGGCAGCGCGGCAATGTTTCGGCGCCGGCCGGCGTCAGGCTGAGGCGGCGCGTCGTGCGGTGCAGCAGGCGCACGCCGACCCACTGCTCCATCTCCGCCAGATAGCGCGACACCATGGCGCGCGACATGTCCAGATGCAGCGCTGCCGCCGACAGGCTGCCCCGGTCGGCGACCTCCACGAACACCTGCATGGCTTTCAGACGATCCATGATTGTCTCGATTTTTGCATCAGACCGATCGGTTATACCGTATTTCTGTGCAACATCGACACCGGAAATCGCGCATTCCGGCCCGGCGGCGCTCAGGCGGGCGGCTGGCCCAGCGCCTCGCACAACGCGCGCCGCACCTCGTCGCCATCGAGGCCGCGCAGGATGCAGACCAGCCGCGAGCGATGGTCGCGGTCCGGCCACCCGGCAAGGAGACGGATCGGGTAAAGCTCGCCGTGCACGCCATGCACCTCGCACGGCTGGGCTTCGCCCTCGAAGCACACCAACCCCTTCACGCGCAGCAGGCCCGGACCGTAACGCTCCTGGATCCGCGAGAGGCCGGCAAGAAAGACCGGCCGCGCGAGGGGCGATTGCAGGATCAACGAAAAGCTGGCGACCTGCCCATGCCCGGCCGCCGCGCGCGAGGAAAACGGCCGCAGCCAATCCGCCAGCGCGACGCCGTCGCGCCGGGCGTGGGCGCCAGGCCCGTTCCGCAATATCTCGACCAGGGGCGCATCCGGCCGCTGCACGCCGCGCTGCGCGCCGGGGTTGATGCCAACCACCGCCTGTTCGACGCGGCCCAACTGGCCGGCGTCAACCAGATCGGCCTTGCTGAACACCACGGCGTCCGCCAGGGCCAGTTGCCGCGCCGCCTCCGGCTGGTCCGCCAGTTGTTCAATGCCGTGACACGCATCCACCAGCACGATCGCCCCGCGATAGGCATAGCGTTCCGACAGAAAGCGGTCGTGCTTGAGCGTGAACAGGATGGGAGCAGGGTCCGCCAGCCCGCTGGTTTCGATCAGCACGCGGCGAAACGGCTTGATGCGGCGGCTCAAGGCCTGCATGAAAAGGTCGCGCAAGGTATCGACCACCGAGCCGCTGACCACGCAGCACAGGCACCCGCCTTCCACCAGGACGACGTTGTCCCGCGCTTCGCGGACCAGGTGATGGTCGACCCCGATGTCGCCGAATTCATTGACGATCACGACGGCATCGGCATAGGCGCAATCCCGCAACATGCGGTTCAGGAGCGTCGTCTTGCCGCTGCCCAGGAATCCGGAAATCACCGTAACGCCGATGCGCTTGTCGCCGTCCGGCTCGCGCTCCCGGCCGGCTTCCTGATCGTCTTGCCGTGGGTCTTGCCGCGGGTCTTGCCCTTTGTCTCGCATACGAACCGTCCGATAGGTTCCCGCCGGGCTGCGCGCGCAGCACCTCTGTAGGCCGCACTACTTACCGCCATGGGCCGCACTGTTTTCTTTTCGGCGCCTGCCTTCCGGCCCATGTTTCCACGCGCGCACCGCGCTCGCATGCCACCGCCGGCGCAAACCAAAAGGGCCATTCACTTTCGTGAATGGCCCTGAATTCTTTGGCTCCCCGAGCTGGGCTCGAACCAGCGACCTGCGGATTAACAGTCCGTCGCTCTACCGACTGAGCTATCGGGGAACTGCTAAGAAACGAGATTATGAACGAATTTTTCAGCTCGTGCAAGTCCACACTTTTTTCGCGTTTTTCCGCCCCGCAATTTCACATCGGCAAAAAACTCTGATATGATTTCGGTCTTTCCAGATCGGGCCCCCTAAAAAGGGTGCGAACCGGAAAGAATAGAAGATGTTTTGCCGTTTTGGGCTTGCCTGAAACCAAGCAAATGGTCTTGCCGGCATAGCTCAGTTGGTAGAGCAGCGCATTCGTAATGCGAAGGTCGTAGGTTCGACTCCTATTGCCGGCACCAGAATTCCCGAAGGCCGACGCACAAGCGTCGGCCTTTGTCTTTCCGGGCCCGGCGCCCCGCCCTCCATGCCCGCGGCGCGCAATGCTAAGCTCGACGCCATGCCGGAACAGCCCATCAAGACCTCCCAGCGGGTATTCGAAATACTCGAGGCCTTCGAAACCGAGCAGCGCCCCATGGCGTTGAAGGATTTCACGCGGAGCTTCGGCTACCCCCCGTCCAGCGCGTCGGCGCTCCTGAAAAGCCTGGTGACGCTGGGCTACCTGGACTACGACCGCTTCTCGCGCACCTACATGCCGACCATGCGTATGGCGTCGCTGGGCAACTGGGTGCAGCGCGCGCTGTTCGGCCGCAACGAAGAAGTGCTGCAGTTGATGCAGCGCCTGTCCGAAGCCTACGGCGAAACCGTCACGCTGGCCGCGCAAAGCGACCTGTACGTGCAGTACGTCTACCTGATTCCCTCGCGCCTGCCCATCTGGTATGCGGTGCCGATCGGCACGATCCGGCCGATCGCGCGCTCGGGCAGCGGCTGGGCCATGCTGGGCGCGCGCAGCGATGACGAGATCGCCGAGCTGGTGCGCCGCATCAATTTCCACGAGCCAGATCCGGCCCGCAAGGCATCGCTGGAAGATCTGATGCGGCAAGTCGAACAGGGACGGCGCGACGGCTACGTCTTCAACAAGCACACGCTGGAACAGGGCGCCGGCGGCATCTGCATGGTGCTGCCCGAAAGGCGCTTCGGACGGCTGTTCGCGCTGGCGGTCTCGGGCCCCGTGGAACGGCTGGAAGAGAAGGAAGCGGAGGTGATCGCGGGGCTCCGCGCGGGCATCGCCCGGCTCGAAGCCGCCGACCCCTCGCCGGCCGGCGAGGCGGCTCCGCCGGCTTGAGGCGCCGCGATTTTCACATACATGTAAATGCAGGCGGCAAGCGGCTCTCCGGCCCGTTTCCAGGAGTGCCGATGATAGACTTTTTGCCAGCTTCCCGGAGCGCATCGCAATCCCCCCTCGCCCCCCAACAAGCAGGAGAGTCATCATGCGTATCGAGCGTTTGCACCAGGACTTCGGCGCCGAAATCCACGGCATCAGCCTGACCGAGGCGGCATCGGATGCCGCCGCTTTCGCCCAGGTGCGCGCCGCATTCGAAGAGCACTCCGTGCTGGTCTGGCGCGACCAGCCCATCACCGACGACGTCCAGGCCGTGTTCTCGCGCGGCTTCGGCCCGCTGGAACTGGTCAAGGTCGGTTCGATCGGGCACGGCACGTTCTATTCGCGCATGAACAACATCGGCCCCGACGGCAAGATCGTGCAGCCCAGCGACAAGGCGCTGGTCATCGCGCGAGCCAATCAGCTCTGGCACACCGACAGCTCGTTCAAGAAGGTGCCGGCGGTGGCCTCGGTGCTATCGGCCCGCGTGATTCCCGAGCAGGGCGGCGAGACAGAATTCACCTCCACCCGCGCCGCCTGGGAGCGGCTCGCCCCATCCGAACAGGGCACGCTGCGCGACGCCGTGGTCATCCACAGCTACGCCACATCGCGCAACAAGATCGACCGCGGCATGATGACGCCCGAAGAACACGCCGCGCTGCCGGCGGTACGCCGTCGCATGACGTGGCGCAACCCGGTCAATGGCCGCCGCTCGCTCTACCTCGCCTCGCACGCGGGCGCCATCGAGGGCATGGGCGACCAGGACGGCGCCGACCTGCTGGCCCACTTGATCGAGCGCGCCACCGAGCCCGCCTACACCTACGTGCACCACTGGAAGCCGGGCGACGTGGTCATGTGGGACAACCGCGCCACCATGCACCGCGGCCGCCCCTGGGGCCCGGACCAACTGCGTTCCATCGTGCGCACGACCATCTCGGCCACCGAGCAGTCCGGCCTGGACGACGTGCTACCCGAGTTGTGGGAGCAACGCGCCGCGGCCTGAAGCCCGCGCGCGGCGGAGCCTGAACGGCCCGCATCAAAAAAACTACGAGAGGAGACATCATGGAACTCAGGTCCATCGCCGCCGGCTGTGCGCTCGGTATGCTGGCCGCCGTCCCGCAGGCGGCCACCGCCCAGGGAGCCGGCGCTTATCCCGACCGCGCGGTGCGCATCATCGTGCCCTACCCCGCGGGCGGCTCCACCGACATCCTGACCCGGCTCCTCGGCCAGGGCCTGACCAAGCGCTGGGGCCAGGCGGTGGTGGTCGAAAACCGCGGCGGCGCCTCGGGCATCATCGGCACGGAAGCCGCGGCCCGCGCCGACCCCGACGGCTATACGCTGCTGATGAACGGCAGCGGCCCGCACACCGTGAACATCAGCCTGTTCGAGAAGCTTCCGTACAACCCCACCAGGGATTTCGCGCCCATCGTGCGCGGCATGACCATCCCGCTGCTGATGGTGGCGCCGGCCGACGCGCCCTACAACGACGTCAAGTCGTACATCGCCTGGGCCAAGCAGAACCAGGCCACGGCCAACTACTGCTCGATCGGCCCCGGTTCGCCCTCGCACCTGGCGGGCGAGCTGTTCAAGTCCATGTCCGGCCTCGACCACCTCACGCACGTGCCCTACAAGGGCAGTGGCCCGGCGATCATCGACACTATCTCGGGCACCTGCAACATGATGTTCGACGCCGCGCTATCGTCCGGGCCGCAAGTCAAGAACGGCAAGCTGAAACTGCTGGCAATCGGCACCGAGCAACGCGATCCGTCGTGGCCGAACACGCCCACCGTGTCCGAAAGCGGGCTTCCCGGCTTCAGCGCCTACACCTGGAGCGGGCTGTTCGCGCCGGCCGGCACGCCTCCCGCCGTCATCAAGAAGATCCAGCAGGACGCCGACGCGGTGCTGGGCAGCCCCGAGGTCAAGAAGGCCCTGCTGGAACAGGGCGCGCAGACGGGCGGCGGCACGTCCGAGGACCTGGCCAGATTCGTGGACAGCGAAATCGCCAAGTGGGCCAAGGTGATCAAGGACAGCCACATCACGGTGAACTGATTCCGCGCCCCCCGAGGCCGGGCCGCGCTCGTTCCAGCGCGGCCCGGGCCCCGTCGTCGCCCTGGATTTCCCAGTAGGTCTCGATGACCGTCTCAAGATGGCCGCGCATCGCCGCCTCCGCGCGGTCCGCGTCGCGGTCGCGGATGGCCTCGAAAATGGCCCGGTGCGCCTCGATGGCCTTGTCCAGCGCTTCCGGATGGCTGAGCGACGTTCGGCGCTGCGCTTCCAGCAGTTCCAGCACCACCTGGTACAGCGCATCCAGCAGGGGATCGCGCGCGATGCTCGCGATGCGCCGGTGAAAGGCGTCGTCGCCGGCCGAAAACGCGGCGGGATCGGCCGCGTTCGCCTCCGACTCGCGCAACAGCCGTTCCAAGTCGCGGAGGTCTTCGCCGGTGGCCTGCCGGGCGGCCTCGCGCGCCATCGCCGTTTCGACGAAGATGCGCGTGCGCTGGAATTGGCGCACGCCTTCCGGACGGGCCACCAGCATCCTGGCGGCTCCGGACAGCAGCTGGAGCAGCGTGCGCGGATCGGGCTCGGTAACGCGCGAGCGGTCGCCGGTGGACACCGCCACCATTCCGGTCCTGTTCAGCCACAGCAAGGCCTCGCGCACGGCCGGGCGCCCCACCCCATAATGGGCCATCAGGTCCCGTTCCGACGGCAGGCGGTCGCCGACGGCCAGCTCGCCGGACAGCACGCGCGCCTCGATGTCCTTGACGATCTGGTCGGACAGCCGATCGCGGCGCAGGTGCGCGGGCTTGCCGAAACCGCTCATGCGCCGAGTTCCTTGCGAATGGCGCGCTTGGCGTCGACGATGCGGGCCAGGAAACGATCGCGCCAGCGGCGGCGTTCCGGCAGCGCCTGCGCCGGCACGGCCGAGCGCATCCGGGCCTCGACGGCGGACACCAGATCCGCCCCCCACTCGCGCGGATCGGCCTGCTCCCTGGCCAGCCCGTGGTACATCGGCCCCAGGTTCGCGCAATATTCCGCCACGCCATGCGCCGCGTTCAGGTCGATGGTCGCGAACGGCCCCATGAAGCACCAGCGCAGGCCCAGCCCGTCGGCCATCGCCGCGTCCACCTCGGCGGGCGTGCAGATGCCGTCCTCCACCAGGCGGAAGGCTTCGCCGAGCACGGCACTTTGCAGCCGGTTCACCACGAAGCCATTGATCTCGCGCGTCAGCATGATGGGGCTCTGCCCCAACTCACGCATCAGATCGCGCACGAAGCGCACGGCCTCGGGCGCCGTGCCTGGCGCGGGAACCAGTTCCACCAGCGGAATCAGGTGCGGCGGATTGATCGGGTGAGCGACCAGGCAGCGCGCGGCGTTCGCCAGGCCCTCGGTAAAACTGGACGCGGGAAAGCCGGAGGTGGAGCTGCCGACGATGGTGCCGCGCTCCAGCAGGCCGTCCATTTCCTTGTAGAGCGCCTGCTTGATCGGCAGCCGCTCCGGCGCGCTTTCCTGGACGTAATCGGCGCCCTTCAGCGCATCGGCCAAGTCGGCGGCCACCCGGCACCGCGCCGCGCAGGAGGCATCCACGGACGCCACGAAAGCCACGGCCGCCGCCGCGGCCTCGGGAGAACGGTCGTAAATTGCCACGTCGTGCCCGGCTCGCGCAAACACGAGCGCCCACGACGACCCGACGACGCCGCAGCCAATGATCGCTGATTTCATTTGTCTCCGTCCTTTTGTGATCGCCGCCTGCCGGCCCGGGAACCTCCGCCCCGGCAGGGCGCCGCGCCCTGCGTTTCAGGGCTGAAATTGGTATAACAGGTTGACAGCATGACCGTCAAACCCGGCGCCGGCCCAAGCCCGGCGCCCCGGGAACTCCTGCCCTGCGCCGCGCGTCCAACTTTTCGGACCACCCTAGCGGACATCGCCATGCGCATTCTTCTTGTCGAAGACGACATCATGATCGGCGAAAGCGTGCTGGATTGCCTGCGCGCGGAACATTACGCCGTCGATTGGGTGAAGGACGGCAACGCCGCGGACCTCGCGCTGCGCACCGACGCCTACGACCTGATCCTCCTGGATTTGGGCCTGCCCAAGCGCGACGGGCTGGCGCTGCTGCGCGACCTGCGCTCGCGCAAGGACCGCACGCCCGTGCTGATCGCCACGGCCCGCGACGCGATCAGCGACCGGATCGCCGGGCTGGACGCCGGCGCGGACGACTACATCGTCAAGCCGTACGACGTGGACGAATTGCTGGCCCGCATCCGCGCGCTGATCCGCCGCAGCGCGGGCCGCGCCGAGCCGGTGTACGAACACGAAGGCATCACCATCGATCCGCAGTCCCATGCCGCCATGGTGGACGGCACCCCCGTGGCGCTGACCGCCCGCGAATGGGCCGTGCTGGAGCCGCTGATCGCGCGCCCGGGCATGATTTTTTCGCGCGCCCAGCTCGAAGAGAAGCTGTACAGCTGGAAAGACAGTATCAGCAGCAACGCGGTTGAGGTTTATATTCATGGCCTGCGCAAGAAACTGGGTCCGAACCTGATCCAGAACGTTAGAGGCGTCGGCTATGTCATCCCCAAAACATGAGTATTCCGCTTAGCTATTCGCTGCGGGCCCGGCTGCTCTTCTTCCTGCTGGCCGCCATCGTGGTCGGCGCGCTCGTGCAGGGCGCGATCGCCTACCGCAGCACGCTGGCGCAAGCCGACGACATCTTCGATTCCCTGCTGCAACGCACCGCCCTGTCGCTGGGCACCGGCGACGGGCTGCTCAGCACGGGCCCGCGCCATGCGCTCGGAGCGGGCTCGCCCGTGGCCGACGACCTCATCATCCAGATCTGGACGCCCGACGGCGTGCGCGTCTTCAATTCGCGCTCGCGCCGGCCGCTGCCCGACCAGATCATCCTCGGATTCTCCGACGCCAGGATGGAAGGCAGCACCTACCGCGTGTACTCGCTGGCCACGCCCTTCCAGGTGATCCAGGTGGCCCAGGACATGGACGTGCGCAAGCGCATGGCGGGAGCGCTGGCGCTGCGCACCGTGCTGCCGATCGCGGCGGCGGCCCCGCTGCTGATGCTGATCGTCTGGTGCGTGGTCAGCTGGTCGCTGCGGCCGGTGAAGCGGGCGCGCGCGCAGGTAGCCTCCCGGCAACCCGAGGACCTCTCCCCCGTCAGCGTGCAAGGGCTGCCGGACGAAATCCGGCCGCTGGTCCAGGAGCTGAACCTGCTGCTCGAACGCATGCGCGGCGCCTTCGCCCAGCAGAAACAGTTCGTGGGAGACGCCGCACACGAGCTGCGATCTCCCCTGGCGGCGCTGCGGCTGCAGCTGCAGGCCCTGCAGCGCGCGGGCGACACGGACGGGCGCCAATTGGCCGAGCAGCGCCTGGCCGCGGGCATCGACCGCGCCACGCGGCTGGTGGAGCAGTTGCTGTCCATGGCGCGCCACGAAAGCGCCGCCGAACAGGCGCCCGCCGAAGACGTGGACCTGGCCGACGTGCTGCGCCAGGCCCTGTCCGAAGTCCTGCCCCAGGCCAACGCCAAATCGATCTCCGTGGAGCTGGACGGCGCCCCCGAGGCCCGGGTCCGCGGCCACCGGGATGCGCTCGCGCTGCTGGTGCGCAACCTGCTGGACAACGCGGTCAAGTACACGCCGGCCGGCAAGCGCGTCCAGTTGCGCCTGGAGCAGGCGCCCGGCCAGGCCGTCCTGTTGATCGACGACGAAGGGCCCGGCATCGCGCGGCAAGAGCGCGAGCGCGTGTTCGACCGCTTCTACCGCGTCGAAGGCAATACCCAGCCCGGCAGCGGCCTGGGGCTGGCCATCGCGCGCGCCATCGCCGGGCGGCATGGGGCGACGATCACGTTGCTGGACGCCCCGTCCGGCCCGGGGCTGCGCGTGAAGGTGGTGTTCCCGGCTTAAGATTCCCCTAAGTGTCAGGTCCGAAGATAGCGCCATGTCCTTCAACATGAACGCAGGAGCCGACATGAAGACCTCCCAAATGAAGCCCTCTCGCCTGGTAATGGCGTTGCTGGCAGCCGGCGCCATAGGCGGCGCCGGCGCAACCGCCGTCATCGGCGGCGTTTCGATGGCGGCCGACGCGCCGGCCATCTCCGCCCCCGCGCAAGCGGCCCTTCCCTCCACCCCGTCCAATTTCGCGCAGATCACGCGCGACTACGGGCCCGCGGTGGTGAACATCAGCGTCAGCGGCACCCGCAAGGTGTCCGCCGCCGAAGGCGATCCGTTCGCCCAGTTCTTCGGCCAATTCCCCGGCGGGCGCGGCCAGATGCCTTCGCGCGAAGTCCCCATGCGCGGCGAGGGCTCCGGCTTCATCGTCAGCAGCGACGGCATCATCCTGACCAACGCGCACGTCGTGCAGGATGCCAAGGAAGTTACCGTCAAACTGACGGACCGCCGCGAATTCAAGGCCAAGGTGCTGGGTTCGGACCCGCAGACCGACGTGGCCGTCATCAAGATCGATGCCAAGAACCTTCCCATGGTCAAGGTGGGCGACGTCAACCGCCTGCAGGTCGGCGAATGGGTGCTGGCCATCGGCTCGCCCTACGGCCTGGAGAACACGGCGACCGCCGGCATCGTCAGCGCCAAGGGCCGCTCGCTGCCCGACGACACGTCGGTTCCGTTCATCCAGACCGACGTGGCGGTCAACCCGGGCAATTCCGGCGGCCCGCTGTTCAACGACCGCGGCGAGGTCGTGGGCATCAATTCGCAGATCTACAGCCGCACCGGCGGATTCCAGGGCCTGTCGTTCTCGATCCCCATCGACGTGGCCTACAAGATCAAGGACCAGATCCTCGAACACGGCAAGGTGCAGCACGCCAGGCTGGGCGTGACGGTGCAGGAGGTGAACCAGGACCTGGCCGATTCCTTCAAGCTGGACTCGCCTTCGGGCGCGCTGGTATCCAGCGTCGAGAAGGGCAGCGCCGCCGCCAAGGCCGGCCTGCAGCCCGGCGACGTGGTGCGGCAGATCGACGGCAAGACCATCGTGTCCTCCGGCGACCTGGCCTCCACCATCACGCTGGCGTCCCCGGGCGAGAAGATCAAGCTGGATATCTGGCGCAATGGCGCGCACAAGGAGCTGGTCGCCACGCTGGGCGGCATTCCCGCGGACAAGACGCAGGCGTCGGCGGGAGACCAGGAAGTGCAGCGCGGCCAGCTGGGCCTGGCGCTGCGACCGCTGAGCCCTCAGGAGCAGCAGGCCGCGGGCGCCGAAGGCCTGCTGATCGAGCGTTCCGTCGGACCGGCCGCCAAGGCCGGGATCGAACCCGGCGACGTGCTGCTGTCGCTGAACGGAGTGCCCGTGCATAACGTCGGGCAGGTCAAGGAAGCCTTGTCCAAGGCCGGCAAGACGGTCGCGCTGCTGGTGCAGCGCGGTGAAGACAAGATCTTCGTGCCCGTGCAGATCGGCTGAGGCCGGACAGCCCCCTTCCCCGGGGGCTGTTTTTATTCCGCGTCGGGCTGCTTGCCCGGCGCGGCCGCATCGAAGGCCGGCAGTTCGCGGCAGGCCGCGTCGATGCGCACGATATTGGGCATGGCCGACAGATCGCAGCCGAAGCGCTGCGCGTTGGCGACCTGGGGCACCAGGCAGATGTCGGCGATGGTCGGCGTATCGCCGTGGCAGTAGCGGCCGGTGGCGCTGGAATGCGCCAGCTGCGCCTCCAGGGCTTCCAGGCCCTGGCGCACCCAGTGCTGGTACCAGGCGTTCTTGGCGTCTTCGTCCACGCCGAGGGTGTGCTTCAGGTACTTGAGCACGCGCAGGTTGTTCAGCGGATGCGTGTCGCAGGCGATGCCCAGCGCGAGATCCCGCACGCGCGCGCGGCCGATCGCGTCGGCCGGCAGCAGGGGGGCCTCGGGATGCGTTTCTTCCAGGTACTCGATGATGGCCAGGGATTGCCCGATCACCGCGTCGCCGTCGACCAGCGTCGGCACCAGCCCCGTCGGGTTCATCTTGCGGTAATCCGCCGACAGCTGCTGGCCGCCGTCTTTCAGCAGATGCACCGGCAGGTACTCGTAGGCCAGGCCCTTCAGATTCAGGGCGATGCGCACCCGGTACGCGGCCGAACTGCGAAAGTAGCTGTACAACTGCATGTAGTCTCCTTGATGTCCTGATCCGGAGCCGCCCGCGGCGGCGCCCGCCATCCTATTCCAGCGATTCCGTTTGCGCCGATTTGCGCGACAGCCCCTTGGGCAGCGGGAACGCCACATTCTCTTCCAGGCCCGGCATGGTGCGCACCGACACCGCGCCCAGTTCCTTGACGCGATCGATCACCTGCTGCACCAGGATTTCGGGCGCCGAGGCGCCCGCCGTCACGCCGATGCGCTTGCGGCCGACCAGCCAGGCCGGATCGATGGACTGCGCGCCGTCGATGAGGTACGAGGCGACGCCCTTGCGTTCCGCCACTTCGCGCAGGCGGTTCGAGTTGGAGCTGTTGGGGCTGCCGACCACCAGCACCAGGTCGCAATCCGGCGCCATGACCTTGACCGCGTCCTGGCGGTTCTGGGTGGCGTAGCAGATGTCGCTCTTCTTGGGCTCGACGATGCTGGGGAAGCGCGCCTTCAACGCGCGCGATACCGCCGCCGCGTCGTCCACGGACAGCGTGGTCTGCGTGACGTAGGCGAGGTTCTCGGGATCGGTCACCTGCAAGCTGGCGACGTCCTCCACCGTCTCGACCAGGTACATGCCGCCCTGGGCCTGGCCCAGCGTGCCTTCGACCTCGGGATGGCCTTTGTGGCCGATCATGATGATCTCGCGGCCGGCCGCCCGCATGCGCGCCACTTCGATGTGCACTTTGGTGACCAGCGGGCAGGTAGCGTCGAAGACCTGCAGGCCGCGCGCTTCCGCTTCGGCCCGCACCGCCTTGGACACCCCGTGGGCCGAAAACACCACGATGGAACCCGAGGGCGCGTCGTCCAGCTCGTCGATGAAGACCGCCCCCTTCGCGCGCAGGTCTTCCACCACGTAGCGGTTGTGGACGATCTCGTGGCGCACGTAGATCGGCGCGCCGTGCAGTTCGAGCGCGCGCTCGACGATATCGATGGCACGGTCGACGCCGGCACAGAAGCCGCGCGGCTGCGCCAGCAGGACTTCGGCGTCGGAGGCGGTTACGACCTGGCTCATCAGAGAACTCCCAGCAGCGCCACGTCGACCCGCAGGCTGATGCCCGCGAGCGGGTGGTTGAAATCGAACAGCGCCGATTCCTCGTTGATTTCCTTCAGGACGCCCGAGTAGCGGCCGCCGTTGGGCGCCGTGAATTCCACCAGGTCGCCCGGCTCGAAGGTGGCGTCGGCGCCGGCATGCTCGGCCAGCATCCCGCGCGTGACGCGCTGGATGAGTTCCGGGTTGCGTTCGCCGTAGGCGTCGGCCGGCGAGACGGTGACGCTGAAGCGCTCGCCCTCGGCGCGGCCGATCAGCGCGGCCTCCAGGCCGGGCGCCCATTGCCCGCTGCCCAGTTGCAGCGTGCCGGGGCGGCCGTCGAAGGTGTCGGCGAACACCGAATCCTTGCCGGGCCCGGAGGCCAGCGTAATCCGGTAGTGCAGCGTCAGGTAGGAATCCGGACGGACCAAAACGTTCACTTCATTAGAGGCGGTGCTCAAGATCTGCCACCGTATAGGCAATTGAATAAACCTTGATTTTAGAGCTTCTTATGAAATTGTCCGTCCGGCTGCCAAAACACGAGCGTCCCCGGGAGCGATTGATGCGCCACGGAGCCGCCGCGCTCCAGGATTCGGAGCTGCTGGCCATCGCCCTGCGCACGGGCATACCCGGCCTGCACGTCGTGGAATTATGTAACCGGCTGCTGCGGCAATTCGGCGGGCTGCGGGGCCTGCTGGGCGCCGCGCCCGAGGAACTGATGGCGGTTCCCGGCCTGGGCGCCGCCAAGGCCTGCATGCTGGCCGCCCTGCTGGAACTGGCCCGCCGCGCCGTCGAGGAAGAGCTGCCCCGGGTCAACAACCTGGACCATCCCCTGCAGGTGAAGCAATACTGCAAGCTCGCGCTGGGCCACCGCCGGGTGGAGCACTGCATCGCCCTCTACCTGGACAACCAGCTGCGCCTGATCGCCACCGGGGAGCTGGCGCGCGGCACGCTGTCGCAGGCCTCGGTCTACCCCCGGGAGGTCGTGCGCGAGGCACTGCGCCACCATGCGGCCGCCCTCATCGTGGCCCACAACCATCCCTCGGGCGTAGCCGAGCCCAGCGCCGCCGACCACAGCTTCACGCAGCACCTGAAACAGGCGCTGGCGCTGGTGGACATCAAGCTGGTGGACCACCTCATCGTCGCCGGCGACGCCGTGGTTTCCATGGCCGAGCGGGGCAGCCTGTAAATGCTGCGCCGCGCGCCGGAATTCGTTAGACTACCGCCCGTTATTGCTTTAGGCTTAACCTAATTCCGGCATCACGCGACCTTATCCGCCCGACATGAAGCGCCTGTGGGATATTTCCCCGCCCGTCTCCGCGGCTTCGCCTGTCTTTCCAGGCGATACGCCGTACCGCCAGCAGTGGAAATGGTCGCTCGCGCCCGGCTGTCCGGTCAATGTCAGCGAGATCACGCTGTCGCCGCACATCGGCGCGCACGCCGATGCGCCCCTGCATTACCAGAATGGCGCCGCCGCCATCGGGGCCGTGTCTCTGGAACCCTTCCTGGGCCCTTGCCGCGTGATCCACGCGATCGACTGCGGCCCGCTCATCACGGTCGACCATCTGGCCCACGCCGCCCTGAACCTGCCGCCGCGCGTGCTGGTCCGCACGGCCAAGCACGCCGCCCAGGACTGGTGGACCGACGATTTCTCCGCCTACGCCCCCCAGACCATCGAATGGCTGGCCGAGCGCGGCGTCATGCTGATCGGACTGGATACCGCCAGCATCGACCCCGCGTCCAGCAAGACCCTGGACAGCCACCATACGATCTTGCGGCACGACATGCGGGTATTGGAAAACCTGGTGCTCGATGCCGTGCCGGAGGGCGATTACGAGTTGATCGCGCTGCCGTTGGCGCTGGTCCAGGCTGATGCCAGCCCGGTTCGCGCGGTCCTGCGCGAACTGTAGGACCTGCTGACAGGCCCTGGGCTGGTCCGACGGCCTTTGGGCGGCGGGACGCCATCCCGCCGCTCCGTTCAGGAAGCACCACCATGAGACACCACCTCTCCCCGCGCGCCGCGCTCGCTTGCGCCCGCCTCCACGCGCCCGGCTGGCGCGCGCTGCCCGCCTCGGCCCGCCGCGCCGCCCCGCCCTGCCACGGAGGCCGCGCATGAACCAGAACGAACGCCCCGAAGACATCGTCCGCGAGGAAAAAGCGCAACTGGATTTCGCGCGCGACATGACCTATGGCGACTACCTGCACCTGGACGCGCTGCTGGGCGCCCAGCACCCGCTGTCGCCCGAGCACAACGAAATGCTCTTCATCATCCAGCACCAGACCAGCGAACTCTGGATGAAGCTGATGCTGCACGAGCTGCGCGGCGCCATTGCCAACGTGGCGGCCGACCGCCTGCCACCTGCCTTCAAGATGCTGGCCCGGGTCAGCAAGATCATGGAGCAGCTGGTCCACGCCTGGGACGTGCTGGCAACCATGACGCCGCCCGAATACTCCGCCTTGCGCCCCTACCTGGCGCGCTCCAGCGGATTCCAAAGCTACCAGTACCGCCAGATCGAGTTCCTGCTGGGCAACAAGAACGCGGCCATGCTCAAGCCGCACGAGCACCGCGCTGACCTGCTGGCCCAGGTGCAGAGCGCCTACGAGGCGCCCTCGCTGTACGACGAGGCCCTGCGGCTCTTGGCGCGCCAGGGCCTGAACGTGCCGGCCGACCACCTCCAGCGCGACTGGACCCAGCCCTACCAGTCCTCGGAAGGGGTCGAGGCGGCCTGGCTGGAGGTCTACCGCCACCCCGATCGCTACTGGGACCTGTATCAGCTGGGCGAAAAGCTCACCGACCTGGAAGACGCGTTCCGGCTGTGGCGATTCCGCCACGTCACCACCGTCGAGCGGGTGATCGGCTTCAAGCGCGGCACGGGCGGCACTTCCGGGGTGTCCTACCTGCGGCGCATGCTGGAAGTGGTGCTGTTCCCCGAGATCTGGAAGCTGCGCACGGATCTCTAGGCCATGGGGCTAAGGCCCCGTTTTCCAGGCGGATCGCGGCCTTCCCGGCCGCTTTTCCTTGGCCCGGGGAAATATCCCATGCTAGAATTCAGGGTTACTTTTTGGATACGTGGCTAGACCCGATACCGGATGCTTGGCGTCCTAGCTGGCGACCCTAACAACCAAGAAAGGCTCCCCGAGCCCTAGGAAAGCACCATGAAAGAAGGCATTCACCCCGAATACCGCGAAGTCGTCTTCGCAGATCTGCAAACGGGCAACAAGTTCATCACCCGTTCGACCGTGCAAACGCGCGAAACCATCGATCTCGACGGCAAGACGTACCCGCTCTTCAAGTGCGACGTGACCTCCGAATCGCACCCGTTCTACACGGGCGCCCAGACGCGTATCGTCGAAACCGGCCGCGTGGAAAAGTTCCGCGCCCGCTTCGCCCGTACGGCCGGCACGGTCAAGTCCGCTTCCTGATCCTGTCGCTCCCGCAGGAGCCACAGCAAAAAGGCAGCCTTCGGGCTGCTTTTTTTTCCTCCCTAGCTGCCTGTTGCCGCGCTGGGGGCTAGCGCAACCCGACCACTCGGTTACATTAACGCCCGTGTCCCCACTATCCTTTTCCACACCGGCCCGGCTCACGTCCGTGGCTACCGCGAAACTGCCCAGGCTGATCCTGCTGGGGTTGCTGCTGGCCTATATCGTGGCCGGCCTGTTCATGCGCGACCCGTGGAAAACGGACGATGCGGTCGGACTGGCGACCATGATCACGGCGATCCGCGAAGGCGGCATCACCTGGCTGCTGCCCCAGGTCGGGCTGCTGGCCCACGCCGAGGAAGGCCCGCTGATCACCTGGGTGGGCGCGATCTGCATCTGGCTGTTCGGCCCCTTCATCGGCGACATCACCGCCGGCCGCCTGCCCAACCTGCTGTGGTTCGCCATCACCACCACCAGCGTCTGGTACGGCACCTATCTGCTGGGCCGCCGGGCCGAGGCGCAACCGCTGGCGCTGCCGTTCGGCGGCGAGCCCGAGCCGCGCGACTACGGCCGCATGCTGGCCGACGCCGCCCTGCTCCTGCTGCTGGCCACGGTCGGCATCCTGCAGCGCACCCATGAAACCACCGTCGTGCCCGCCATCATGGCGTGGCAGGCCCTAGCCTTCTATTCGCTGGCCCGCAGCGTAGACCGGCCCTTCACCGGCTGCACCACCCTGGGCATCGCCCTGGCCGCCAGCTTCCTGACCCGCGGCTGGGTCGGCGCGATCCCCATCATGGTCGGCGCGCTGCTGGCCTTCTACCCGCGCGGCCAGCTGTGGCGCTGCCGCCGCTGGCTGCCCTGGGCGGCGCTGGTGACCCTCGTCCTGATCCTGGCCTGGTGGATTCCCGCCAGCCAGGGCAGCGAATACTGGATCCGCAACTGGAAGATCTGGAACCTGTCGTCCTTCGCCGCGCCGAACTGGCACGACATGGGCCGCACGCTGCGCGACCTCCCCTGGTACCTGTGGCCGACCTGGCCGCTGGCGCTGCTGGCCATCTGGCGCTGGCGCTCGTGGATCTATGCCCCGCACATCTGGCTGCCGCTGGCCCTGCTGGTCTGCTCGGCGCTGGTGCTGTTCGGCCTCGAAGAAGCCACGGATTCCGAATACGTGCTGCTGGCCGTGCCTTGCGCCGTGCTGGCCGCCTTCTCGCTGCCGACGCTGCGCCGCGGCGTGGTCAACACGCTGGACTGGTTCGCCGTCATGTGCTTTTCCCTGACCGCGGCCACCGTATGGCTCGGCTGGGTCGCCCTGCACTTCCATTGGCCGGCGCAGATTTCCCGCAACATCGCCCGCCAGACCACGGGCTACGAGCCGGTCATTTCCTGGGTCGCCTTCGCGCTGGCCCTGGTGTTCACCCTGGCCTGGATCGCGCTGGTGGTGTGGCGGCTGCGAGTCAAGCCGCAAGCGCTGTGGCGCGGCACCGTGCTGTCGGCCGGCGGGTTGACCGTAACCTGGATCCTGCTGGTGCTGCTGTGGCAGCCCGCGGTCGACTACGCGCGCAGCTACCGCACCGTGTCGGGCCAGCTGGCGCAGGCATTGGAGCAGAACGTCCGCCCCGGCGAATGCGTGCGCGGCCTGAGCCTGGGCAGCGGCCAGCGCGCCTCGTTCCTGATCTTCAATAACCTGACGTTCACCTTCGACGCCAAGTGCACGCTGATTCTCCAGCAGACCAGCAACCAGAGCCTGCGCGACAACACCGCCGCCTATAGCGAAGGCGCGGACGTGCTGTGGCAAGGCGGTCGGCGCGCGGACCGGCAGGAAGTCTTCCGCCTGCTCAGGGTCGGTACGAACCGATGACCCCGGCGTCCCTTGCGCCGATGACTTTCGGCGCCACCCTGCGAGGCATCGCCAAGCAGGCCTGGCCGGTGCTGGTCAGCCAATGGGCCGGGATTTCCTTCGGCGTGCTGGATACCGCCATGACGGGCCATTCCAGCGCCACCGACCTGGCCGCCATGGCCTTGTCCGCGTCCATCTACATCACCATCTTCGTCGGCCTGATGGGGGTGGTGCACGCCCTCATTCCCATTCTCGCCCAGCACTTCGGCGCGGGCCAGAACCTCGAAGTCGGCCGCAGCTGGGGCCAGGGCGTCTGGCTGGCGCTGGGCCTGTCCGTGGTGGGCGCCATCCTGATGCTGTTCCCCGACGTCTGGCTGTCGTTCTCGGGCGAGGTCGATCCCGCGGTGCGCGCGCGCATCGCCTCCTACCTGCAGGCCCTGGTGCTGGCCCTGCCCGGCGCGCTGGTGTTCCGCACCATCTACGCGCTGGGCACCTCGGTGTCGCGGCCCAAGCTGGTCATGGCGATCAACCTCACGGCGATCGGCTTCAAGGCCTTCTTCAACTGGCTGCTCATCTACGGCAACCTGGGCCTGCCGCCCATGGGCGCCACCGGCGCCGGCCTCGCGACCGCGATCGTCTCGTGGATCAGCCTGGGACTGGGGCTGTGGGTCATCACCCACGACCGCTACTACCGGCGCTTCAAGCTGCGGGTCGGCCGGCCCGACTGGAAGACGCTCAAGGAACTGCTGCGCCTGGGCATCCCCATGGGCGGCTCCTACCTGGTCGAAGTGTCGGCCTTCACCTTCATGGCCCTGCTGGTGGCGCGCGAAGGCACTTTCGTGACGGGCGGCCACCAGATCATGTCGAACCTGGCCGCCCTGTGCTACATGATGCCCATGGCGCTGGGCGTGGCCACCGCCGCGCTGACCGCGCAGGCCATCGGCGCCGGCAACCTGGAACATGCGCACCGCACCGGCATGGCCGGCCTCGCGCTCGGCGTCGCCGGCGCCCTCCTGACGGCGGCGGTGCTGCTGGCCGGCCGGCCGCTCATCCTGGCGGCCTATACCGACAACCCCGGCGTGGCCGCGGTCGCGACCACGCTGCTGGCCGTGCTGCCCCTGTTCCACCTGTTCGATTCGATGCAATGCATCAACTCGTACCTGCTGCGCGCCTACAAGGTGGCGGTGGTGCCCCTGCTGCTGCAGATGGTGGCCCTCGCGGGCGTGGGCCTGGTCGGCGGCTGGTGGTTCGGTTTCGGCCCCGGCCGCGGCGGCCTGGACGGCATACGCGCCGTGCTCGTGCCCGGCTCGCCGGAAGGCGCGGGCAGCATGTGGCTGATGGCCATGGCCGGCCTGGCCCTCTCCGCCGCCCTCCTGCACTTCTGGTACCGCCGCATCGTCCGCGGCGCGATCAGGTAGGAAAAAAAGCAGCCCAAGGGCTGCTTTTTTACTGGCAAGATTGAAAGAATGACTGCCCCCTCGGGGGGCAGCTAGCCCACGCAGCGGGCGCGGCGTGAGGGGCAACGCCCCGCCGCCGGGCCGCCCCAAGGCGGGGCTGCCCCCCCTCGGGGGGGCAGCTAGCCCACGCAGCGGGCGCGGCGTGAGGGGCAACGCCCCGCCGCCGGGCCGCCCCAAGGCGGGGCAGCCCCCCTCGGGGGGGCAGCTAGCCCGCGCAGCGGGCGCGGCGTGGGGGGCACACCTCTCCCCCTACTATTTCGGACGCTTGTCGATGACGCGGCGGGCCTTGCCCGTCAGCGTGCGTTCCACATGGCCCGCGTCCGACACCTGGATGCGCGCGCTCACGCCGATGTGCGTCTTGACGGCGTGCTGGAGTTGCTTGCCCAGGTTCGAGCGGTCGGCGTCCGACAGGCCCGAGAACTCGGCCCGCAGCTCGGTCAGGATTTCCAGCTCGTCCATATTGCCCGTGCGCGACAGCACCAGCTGATAGTGCGGCGCCAACTGGGCGATCTTCAGCACCAGTTCTTCGACCTGCGTGGGGAACATGTTCACGCCGCGCACGATCAGCATGTCGTCGCTGCGGCCGGTGATCTTGCCGATGCGGCGCATGCTGCGCGCCGTCGGCGGCAACAGGCGGGTCAGGTCGCGCGTGCGGTAGCGGATGATGGGCATCGCTTCCTTGGTCAGCGAAGTGAACACCAGCTCGCCGGGCTCGCCGTCGGCCACGGGCTCGCCCGTATCCGGATTGATGATCTCCGCGTAGAAGTGGTCTTCCCAGACCACCGGGCCGTCCTTGGTCTCGACGCATTCGCTCGCCACCCCGGGCCCCATCACTTCGGACAGGCCGTAGATGTCGACGGCGTCGATGCCGGCTTCGGTTTCGATGTCGGCGCGCATCTGGCCGGTCCAGGGCTCGGCGCCGAAGATGCCGATCCGCAGCGAGCTTTGACGCGGGTCAATCCCCTGGCGGCGCTGTTCCTCCAGAATATTGCAGAAATAGGAGGGCGTGACCATGATGATGTCCGGGCGGAAATCACTGATCAGCTGCACCTGCTTTTCCGTCTGCCCGCCCGACATCGGAATGACCGTGCAGCCCAAGCGTTCCGCGCCGTAGTGCGCGCCCAGGCCGCCCGTGAACAGGCCGTAGCCGTACGCGACGTGGACCGTGTCGCCGGGCTTGCCGCCCGCGGCGCGGATCGAGCGCGCGACGAGATTGGCCCAGTTGTCCAGGTCGCCCTTGGTGTAGCCCACCACCGTCGGCTTGCCCGTCGTGCCGCTGGACGCGTGGATGCGCGAAATGCGCTCGCGGGGCACGGCGAACATGCCGAAGGGGTAGTTCTCGCGCAGTTCCTTCTTCGTGGTGAAGGGGAACTTGGAAATGTCGGACAGTTGCTTCAGGTCGTCGGGGTGCACGCCGACCTCGTCGAACGCCTTCTTGTAGTGCGGGACGTTTTCGTAGGCATGCTTGAGCGACCACTTCAGCCGCTCCAGCTGCAAGGCGCGCAACTCATCCTCGCTGGCATGCTCGATGGGGTCCAGCCCCGGCTTGCTCATGGTGTTGGACATGGTTATCTCTCTCCTGAAATTCTCTCTACGCGGAGTCCGGCCGCGCGACGCGCGGGGCATCCGCGCGCAAACGGCCGGGCTGGCGGTCTTGTCTTTGGTTGGATGGTTGGGTCAAGCGTCCGCGGGGACTCCGACGATCTGGCCCTTGATACGGTACGAACGGCCGCGGAACAGGGCCACGTTGCGGCCTTCCTGATTGGTGACGGTCACGTCGTAGACGCCGGTGCGTCCGGCCAGCGAGCGCTCCTGGGCCACCGCGGTCAGCAGGTCGCCCTCGAAGCCCGGCGCCAGGTAGTCGATGGTGCAGCCGGAGGCAACGGTGCTGACGTTGCGCGAATTGCAGGAGAACGCGAAGGCGCTGTCGGCCAGGGCGAAGATGAAGCCGCCGTGGCAGGTCTTGTGCCCGTTCAGCATGTCGGGGCGCACTCGCATCGTGAGGCGGGCATAGCCCGGCGCCATTTCCTCGACTTTCATGTCCAGGCCCTGCGACGCGGCATCGCCCGCGTACATCACGGTGCCGACGGCCTGCGCCAGCTCCTGGGGATCGGCCGGCACGTCGACGGCGGGAACGTGTGCGTTCATTATTGCCCCTTGAATTGCGGTTCGCGCTTGCCCAGGAAGGCGGCCACGCCTTCCGCGTAATCCGCGCTGCGACCCAGTTCGCGCATCATGTCGCGTTCCAGGTCGAGTTGGGTGGACAGATCATTGCCCAGGCTGGCCTGGATGGCCTGCTTGGTGAACGCCAGCCCCTTGGTGGGGGCCTTGGAAAAATGCTGGGCCAGCTGCTCCAGCGCCGTGTCGAATTCCTCGTCGGGCACGCATTTCCAGATCAGGCCCCAATCCTGCGCCTGCTGGGCGCTGAGCTTGTCGCCCAGCATCGCCAGGCCCATGGCGCGAGCGCGGCCGACCAGGCGCGGCAGCGCGAAGGTGCCGCCGGTGTCGGGGATGAGGCCCAGGCGGCAGAACGACTGGATGAAACTGGCCGACGCCTTGGCGACAACGATGTCGCCGGCGAAAGCCAGGTTGGCGCCGGCGCCGGCCGCCACCCCGTTCACGCCCACCACGACGGGCATGGGCAGGGCATTCAGGCGGCGCACCAGCGGCGCGTAGAACTTGTCGACGGTCTCGCCCAGGTCGGGCGGCGTGCCGTCGGCGGCGGGCGTGCGCTCGCTCAGGTCCTGGCCGGCGCAGAAGCCGCGGCCCGCGCCGGTCAGCACCAGCACGCGGGCGCCTTCCGTTTCCACGCGGGTCAAGGCGTCGGCCACCTCGCCGTGCATGTTGGCGGTGAAGCTATTGAGTTTGTCGGGCCGGTTCAGCGTCAGGCGCGCGATGCCGCCCGACAGGTCGAATTGTATGTCTTGGTAGCTCATATCAGTTATCCATGGCGCGCGCCACTCATCAAAGGTATGGAACTCTTCCTGTCCGGGCCGCGCGGAGCCGGCTCTGCCGGTCCGCTGCGGCGCCCCCTTAGGGGGAAGCGCATAGCGCTTCGGGGGTGGGCTTTCAAATATGACGACGGGTCTGGACCACACGGAACCGGTTCGAAACGAAGGCCGAATCGGACAAGGCGGCATTGGCGGCCGGATTGGCGCCGGTGCCGTGGAAATCGCTGAAGGCCGCGGTCTGGTTGACGAACACCGCGCCCGTCAGGTTGAGCGACAGCGACACGCCGGAGACCTCGGCCGCGTCCTGCACCTGTTCGGCGACGGTGTCGTCGGTGGTGTAGGCCGACAGCGACAGCGCGCCGTGCTCGATCACGCTGTCGCGCGCCAGCTGGATGCTGTGGGCGGTGGAGTCCGTGGCCACGACGAAGGCGATGGGACCGAACCATTCCTGGCTGATGGCGGCGTTGCCGGCTTCCGTGCGCAGCAGCAGCGGCGTGCGGACGCGGGCGTTCTCGAACTGCGGGTGCGCCAGCGCCTTGCTGTCGGCCACCACGGGCAGGCCCAGCGCGCGCGCTTTCTCGATGCGAGCGACCACGCCTTCGTTCTGGATCGCGCCGGTCAGCTCGACGGCCTTCGCGGCATCGGCGCCGACCTTCTCCAGCGCAGTGCCCAGCGCGGTGGCGACATCGTCGAAGCTCACGCGGCCTTCCGGCGTCTGGATGCCGTCGCGCGGCACGTAGATGTTCTGCGGCGCCGTGCACATCTGGCCCGAATACAAGGCCAGCGAGAACGCCAGGTTGCGCGCCACGCCCTTCAGGTCGGCCGTGGAATCGATGATGACCTGGTTGACGCCGGCCTTCTCGGTGTAGACCAGGGCCTGGCGGGCGTTTTCTTCCAGCCAGTTGCCGTTGGCCGAGCTGCCGGTGAAGTCGATGATCTTGACGGCGGGGTCCAGCGCCAGCTTCTGCGCGGTGTCGTCGCCCGCCTCATGGGCGGCCAGCAGCACCACGTCGGGATCGAAGCCGGCTTCCTGCAGCACTTCGCGCGCCACCTTGACGGTGATGGCCAGGGGCAGGATCGCGCCGGGGTGCGGCTTGACGATGACCGTGTTGCCGGTGGCCAGGCTGGCGAACAGGCCCGGGTAGCCGTTCCAGGTGGGGAAGGTGGAGCAGCCGATCACCAGGGCGACGCCGCGCGGCACCACGGTGAACTGCTTTTCCATGCGGATGGGATCGTTCTTGCCCTGCGGCTTTTCCCAGATGGCCACGCCCGGGATGCGCGACATTTCCTGCCAGGCGTAGGTCACGGCTTCGAAGCCGCGGTCCTGCGCGTGCGGGCCGCCGGCCTGGAAGGCCATCATGAAGCCCTGGCCGGTCGTGTGCTGGACGGCGTAGGCGATTTCGAAGCTGCGCTTGTTCAGCCGGGCCAGGATTTCGAGCGACACGCCCACCCAGGCGCGCGGGCCGGCGCGGCGCCAGCTCTCCAGCGCGCGCTTGGACGCGGCGACCAGCTTGTCGGCCGGGACGTGGGGATAGGTGATGCCGAGGTCGAAGCCGTAGGGCGACTGCTCGCCGCCCACAGTGCCGTCGGCGTCGTGCAGGTTCAGCGGGAACGGCTTGCCGCGCAAGGCCTCGAAGGCGGCGCGGCCGTCGTCATTGGCGGTCTCGCCATAGTTGCGGGGGCTGGGCGATTCGGCGTAGGGGCTCCAGTAGCCGCGCAGGGCGGCCGCGGCCATGGCTTGTTCCAGCAGGGGCTGGTGGCGCTCGAAGAATTTTTCGGACACTGCGTCTCTCCAAATGAATAGGTTTTTTCTGCCTGGCGCGGGCCGGGTCAGGTTTCCTGGTCGAAGTCGATGACCAGGCGGTCGCTGACCGGAAAGCTCTGGCAGCTCAGGATGAAGCCTCGCGCCACTTCGTAGTCTTCCAAGGCGAAGTTGGCATCCATGTCCACTTCGCCCTCGATCACCTTGCAACGGCAGGTGGAACACACCCCGCCCTTGCACGAATACGGCAGTTCGATCCCTTGCGCCAGCGCCGAATCCAGCACGCTGTCTTTGTTCTTGTCGATGACGAACATACGGCTGTGGCCGTCCTGCACCACGGTCACCTCGCACTGCCCCTTGCCGGGCGCCTGGCGGGCGTCCTGGCCGGTGCGCAACGCGCGCGGCCCCTTCGGCGCGCCGAAGAGCTCGAACTTGATGTTCGACTTCGGGATGCCGCGGGCCTGCAGCCGCTCGACCACGCTTTCGGTCATGGTCTGCGGACCACAGACAAAAGCGTAATCGATATCCTCGGGACTCATCCAGGCCGACATGAGCTGATCGACTTTGTCCCCGTCAAGGCGGCCGTTGAACAGTTCGATGTCCTGGGTCTCGCGGCTCATGATGTAGACCAGCGAGAAACGCTCCATGTAGAGGTTCTTCAGGTCTTCGATCTCTTCGCGGAACAGCACGGCCGACGAGGCGCGGTTACCGAAGAACAGGGTGAACTTGCTGCGGGGCTCGGTGGACAGCGCGGTCTTGACCAGCGAAAACACCGGCGTGATACCGCTGCCTACGGCGAACGCCACGTAGTGGCGTTCGTTCTCGGGGGAGAAATCGACGGTGAAATTGCCCGCCGGCGCCATGACTTCCAGCGTCTGGCCGGGTTGCAGCTCGTGGTTGGCCCAGCTGGAGAACGCGCCCTCGTCCACCTTCTTGATCGCCACGCGCAGCAGCTTGTCGTGCGGCGCGGAACAGATGGAATAGGAGCGACGCAGTTCCTCGCCGTCGAGCCGGGTGCGCAGGGTCAGGTACTGGCCGGGCAGGAAGGCGAACTCTTGCGCCAGCGCCTCGGGCAGGTCGAAGGTCACGACGACGGCGTCGCGCGTATTGCGCGCCACCGACGCCACCGTCAGGGAATGGAATTGGTTCTGGCTCATTTCGAAACCGCTATCAGTGAGTCTTGAAATAATCGAAGGGCTCGCGGCAGGACACGCAGCGATACAGCGCCTTGCACGACGTGGATCCGAAATTGCTGACCAGGCGCGTGTCGCTCGACCCGCAGCGCGGGCAGGCGATGGCGGGGCCGGGGGCGCGGCGGCTGATGCCGGAGATATCGACGGCGCGCTCGGCGGGCGCGGCGATGCCGTAGCCCTTGAGCGCCTCGCGCCCCTTCTCGCTCATCCAGTCGGTGGTCCAGGCCGGCGCCAGCCGGGTTTCCACGCGCACCTCGGCGATGCCGTGGCCCGCCAGCGTCTGCTCGATGTCCTGGGTGATCTCGCGCATCGCCGGGCAGCCGGAATACGTGGGAGTGATCACCACGACACAGACGTCGCCGTCCCAGGACACCTCGCGCACCACGCCCAGGTCCACCACGGACAGCACGGGGATCTCCGGATCGGGGACCTCCTGCAGCCAGGCGTAGACCTGGTCGGCGGAAACGGGCGCCAGCGCGTTCACCACTTCGCTCCGGGATAGGCGCGCGGCAGGAACTGCATTTCGGCCAGGACGTAGCCCAGTTCCTCGGTATGCCTGCCCTGGCGGCCGCCGCGGTGGGCCATGTGGTTGGCGGCTGCCTCGTCGGGCACCGTCAGGGTGGCTTCCTCCAGCACTTCGCGCACGTGGGCCAGCCAGGGCTGGCGCAGCGCGGCCAGCTCGCAGCCGATGCCGCGGGCGGCGACGTCCTGGTCGATGGCGTCGTCGGCGAACAGCTCGCCCGTGAAGCGCCAGGCGTCGTCGATCGCCGCCTGCATCTTGGCATGGCTTTCCGCCGTGCCGTCGCCCAGGCGCACCACCATGTCCGACGAGCGGCGCACGTGGTAGGTCACTTCCTTGATGGCCTTGGCCGCGATCGCGGCGACGCGTTCGTCGGACGACTGCTCCAGGCGCTGCAGCAGGAAATAGTGCCAGACGTCGAACAGGAACTGGCGCGCCATGGTGTCGGCGTAGTTGCCGTTGGGCCGCTCGGCCAGCAGCACGTTGTGGAACTGGTGCGTGTCGCGCAGGTAGGCCAGCGCGTCTTCGTCGCGGCCGGCGTTCTCGACTTCGCCGGCCAGCGTCAGCCACATGCGGGCCTGGCCCAGCAGGTCCAGCGCGGTGTTGGTCAGCGCCAGGTCTTCTTCCAGGATGGGGCCGTGGCCGGTCCAGGCGCCCAGCCGCTGCGACAGGATGAGCGAGGAATCGCCCAGGCGCAGCAGGTATTCAAACAGAGTCTTGTCCATGTCTCCCCCGCCGCCTTACATATGCTTGATTTCTTCGGGCATCGGGAAGAAGGTGGGATGCCGGTACACCTTGCTGTTGGCCGGCTCGAACAGCGGGTCCTTGTCGCCCGGGCTGCTGGCCGAGATGTCGGAGGCCCGCACCACCCAGATGCTCAGGCCTTCGTTGCGGCGGGTGTAGACGTCGCGCGCGTGATTGATCGCCATTTCGGCGTCGGGGGCATGCAGGCTGCCGACGTGCTTGTGCGCCAGGCCGTGCTGGCTGCGGATGAACACTTCCCACAGGGGCCAGTCTTTGCTCATGATGGATGTCCTCGAATACCGGGCGCGCGCCGCGCGCCCTGATCTGCAATGGTTAGAAGAGTGGGTCTGGAAGCTCACCTACCGGAGCGGTAGCGCGGCCGCGCGGAGCCGGCTGCGCCGGGCCCCAGCGGCGCCCCTTGAGCGGGGCCCGCCCAAGGGGGAAGCGCGCAGCGCTTCGGGGGTGGGCGTCATCCTTTCAAGCTGCCTTGCGCTCGGCCTGCTTGTCGGCGTAGGCGACCAGGGCGTCGCGCACCCAGGCGCCGTCCTCGTGCGCCTTCACGCGGGCGGCCAGGCGTTCGCGGTTGCACGGGCCGTTGCCCTTGAGCACCGCGTAGAACTCGCTCCAGTCGATCTCGCCGAAGTCGTAGTGGCCGCGCTCTGCGTTCCACTTCAACTCGGGGTCGGGGACGGTCAGGCCCAGGAACTCGGCCTGCGGCACGGTCTGGTCCACCATCTTCTGGCGCAGTTCGTCGTTGGAAAAGAGCTTGATCTTCCAGGCCATCGACTGGGCGCTGTTGGGGGAGTCGGCGTCGCTCGGGCCGAACATCATCAGCGCGGGCCACCACCAGCGGTTCAGGGAATCCTGCACCATGGCCTTCTGCTCGGGCGTGCCGTGCAGGCACATCTGCATCAGCAGGTCGTAGCCCTGGCGCTGGTGGAAGGACTCCTCCTTACAGACGCGCACCATGGCGCGCGCATACGGGCCGTAGGAACAGCGGCACAGCGGGATCTGGTTGATGATGGCGGAGCCGTCGACCAGCCAGCCGATCATGCCGATGTCGGCCCAGCTGAGCGTGGGGTAATTGAAGATGCTGGAGTACTTGGCGCGGCCGGCGTGCAGGTCGTCGATCAGGTCGTCGCGCGACACGCCCAGGGTTTCCGCGGCGCTGTAAAGGTAGAGCCCGTGACCGGCCTCGTCCTGGACCTTGGCCAGCAGGATAGCCTTGCGCTTGAGCGACGGCGCGCGCGTGATCCAGTTGCCTTCCGGCAGCATGCCCACGATTTCGGAGTGCGCGTGCTGGGAAATCTGGCGCACCAGCGTCTTGCGGTAGGCCTCGGGCATCCAGTCCTTGGCCTCGATGCGGATGCCGTCGTCGATGCGGCGCTGGAACGCCTGTTCCTGGCCTTCGAGCTGGTCCGCGGTCTTGACCTGCTTGACGCCGGTTTCGACGAGTTGAGCGTACATGTATGTCTCCTTGAGACGGTTTGCGAAAACGCAAAGCAAACGTTGCGCAGTGCCGTCATGTCATACGAGGATTATTTAATACAAAAAATTCATTGTCAAACTCAAATCTGTATCACATTAGATTTATGTATCATATTGCCGATCCCGATATCGGCCGCCCGTGGCCCCCTCTAATGGCAAACCCTCAGTCGCCCCTGGACCGTTTCCTGTCCCGCTTGATCAAGAACGATCCGCCGCGCGCGAAATCGCTTTGCGTCAGCTTGCTGGGCGACGCCCTCGCCCCTCATGGCGGCGCCATCTGGCTGGGCGACCTGATCGAGCTGCTGGCGCCGCTGGGCATCAATGAACGCCTGCTGCGCACCAGCGTCTTCCGCCTGGTCGCGCAGAACTGGCTGCAGTCCGAACGCCACGGGCGCCGCAGCCTCTACCTGATTTCCGAACAGGGTTTGCGCCATACCGCGCACGCCTCCCAGCGCATCTATGAAGGGCCGCCCCAGGAATGGAACGGGGAATGGACGCTGGTGGCGCTGCCGCGCACCGGCAACGGCCTGGCCGAGCGCGCCGAGTTGCGGCGGGAACTCGTCTGGGAAGGGTTCGGCATGATCGCGCCCGGGCTCTTCGCCCATCCGCACACCGAGGCGCGCGCGGCGCACGACATCCTGGAAAAGCTGGGCATCCCCGACCGGGCGCTGGTGCTGTCGGCCCGCGACCTGGCCGGCGCCGGCGGACTGCCCATCGCCAGCCTGGCCTCGCAGTGCTGGAACCTGGATGACGTGGCCGAACAGTACCGGCAGTTCACCAAGAACTTCGGCCCGCTGGAAAAGCTGCTGGAAACCCCGCCCGCCCCGTCCGAGGCCTTCATCGTCCGCGTCATGCTGCTGCACAGCTGGCGCCGGATCGTGCTGCACGATCCGCAACTGCCCGGCCCCATGCTGCCGGACAACTGGCCCGGCCACGCGGCCCGCGAGATCTGCGGCCGCATCTACTGGCGGGTGTTCGACGCGTCGGAGGCGCACCTGAACGCCCTGGCCGGCCGCGACAATGAGCGCTATGCGCCGCTGGCGGCCGACATCGCGTCGCGCTTCGGCGGCAAGCCGGCCTGAGGCGCGGGGCCCGCGACCAGCGAGTTCTGGGTAAGCCCGGGTCCGAGCGTACGGATCGCGCTCAGGCGCCCCCGGCGCCGGCCGGCATCGTCACGCCCAGCGTGTCCAGGTGCGATTCGCCGATAGCGCCCGCCGCGGCCCCGGACTGATCCAGCCCCCTCGCCCGGGCGATGAAGGATAGCGTCCAGCGGGCCTGTATCGGCCGCCCCAGGGCTGCGCCCGTATCGGCATCCAGGCCGCTGGGCACGTCCAGCGCCAGCACCGGCAGGCCCCAGGCGTTGACCGTATCCACCAGCGCTTGCCAATCGGCGCCCAGCGGCCGGTTCAGGCCGATGCCGAACAACCCATCGATGACCAGGCCGGGCCGGTACCCGGGCTCCAGGGTGGACAGGGTGGCGCCGCCGGCCGCCACCCAACCGGCGTGCGCCCGGGCGGCATCGGCGGGCAGCCCTTGCGGCCCCGACGGCAGCAGCACCCGAACGTCGTGGCCCATGGCGCGCAGCAGGGTCGCCGCCTCCAGCGCGTCCCCGCCGTTGTTGCCCGGCCCGGCCAGCGCCAGCACGGGCGTCCCCGGCGGGATCCGCGCCGCGACGAAACGCGCGGCCGCGGCTCCCGCCAAGGGCATCAGGCGCCGGCCGCCCGCCAGGGCCTGGCGTTCGGCATCGCGGATCTGGGCAACGGAATAACGAGGCTGCATGGCGGACACCCGATGGGGAAACGCCCGGCCGGGGCCGGCCGTCGGCGTCGTGATGCGTGAAATTCACGCAATGCGTGGAAATTTACCCGCCTGCCGCGACAGCAGGCGCCAGGATCCCAGCAAATTCGCGGGGCGCCGGCGCGTTCCCGCCTGGCACGCATTTTGCGTTATAGCCAAGGCCGGTACGAGCGAGACCGGACGACCAACCGAAGAGACTATACCAATGCGTTCCATGAGCATCATCTGCCCGAACGGGCACTTAGGATTCGCCCCGCTGCGTACCGAGAGCTTCCAGCGCGGCGTGGCCGCCGGGCCGGACATCATCGCCGCCGATTCGGGCAGCGACGACGTGGGCCCCGTGCCGCTGGGATCGGACACGTCCACCAGCCCGCTGGCGTGGCAGCGCCACGACCTGGAGCAGATGCTTCTGGCCGCGCGCAAGCTGGGCGTGCCCATGATCGTGGGATCCGCCGGCGACACCGGCTCCAACAGCCGCGTGGACCTGTACGTGCAGCTCGTCAAGGAGATCGCCGCCGAGCACGGGCTGGCGCCCTTCAAGATCGGCTACTTCTATTCGGAGGTGGACAAGGAGCGCGTGCGCAAGGCGCTGCGCGACGGCGCCCAGGTGGCCGGCCTGGACGGCTACGCCGACCTGACCGAGGCGGAGCTCGACGCCACGGACCGTATCGTGGCGGTCGCCGGCGTGCATCCCTATATCAAGCTGCTTGAAGCCGGCGCGGACGTCGTCATCGGCGGCCGCAGCTCGGATGCCGCCGTGTTCGCCGCGCCGGCGCTGCACCGGGGCTACGACGCCGACAAGGCCTATTACCTGGGCAAGGTGCTGGAATGCGCGTCGTTCTGCGCCGAGCCCTATGGCGGCAAGGAAACCGTGATGGGGGAGATCTCGGCCGAGGACGTGCGCGTCACCGCCATGCATCCCGACCAGCGCTGCACCATCGCGTCGGTCGCCGGCCACGCGATGTACGAGCGGTCCAACCCGTACGAAGAGTATTTCGCCGGCGGCAAGCTCGACATGACCCACTGCAACTATGAGCAGCTGAGCGACAAGACCACCCGCATCACCGGCTCGCGCTTCGTGCCCGCCGAGCAGGTGCGCGTGAAGCTGGAGGGCTCCGGCAAGGTCGGCGAGCGCTACATGGGCCTCTGCGGCATCCGGGATCCCTACACCATCGAGAACGTGGACCGCGTCATCGCCTGGGCGCGCGAGAAGGTGCGCGAGCGCTTCGGCGATTCGGGCTACGAGCTGCATTACAAGGTGTACGGACGCGACGGCGTGATGGGCGACCTGGAACCGCTGCGCGACCAGCCCGGCCACGAGCTCTGCGTCATGGTCCAGGGCGTCGCCCCCACCGGTGAAATGGCCGAGGAACTCACGCTGACCGGCCTGCGCCAGATGTTCTACGCCCGCCTGCCCGACGTGAAGGGCACGGCCGGCTCGGTGTCGTTCCCGCTGGACGAGGTGGTGCGCACGAGCGCGGCCTACCGCTGGACCCTGAACCACACGCTGCCGGTGGCCGATGCCGGCGAACTCTTCCCGACCCACCTCACCGTGGCCGGCGCCTGAGCCGGCATGACCATGACCACGCAGAAACTCAGCACCCTGGCCAAGACCATCCGCAGCAAGAACGCGGGCGTGAACAAGATCACCTTCGACATCATCTTCCGCGAGCCCGCGGTCTACGAGGCGGTCAAGCGCTCCGGCGCGGTCACGCGCGCCAGCGTCGCGGCGCTCTACCGGATCGAGGACGGCCGGATCTCCGACTTCGTGCATTACGATCCCGGCCTGGCCATCAAGTTCACGATCTACCGCCTGGCCCCCAGCGGATCCGCGGGCGACGGCGACATCTTCGGGGCGCAGCAATACGCGCCCCTGCTGGACATCGCGGTCCCCATGCCGGACTGATGCCTCGGGCGCCGGAAACGGCGCCCTTCCCCTTTCGCTTCCTTCGAGAATCGATCATGAAAGCGCTAAAAGAAACCTTGTTGTTCCTGGCCGGAATCGCCCTGGCCGGCGCGGCGGCGGCGGCCCAGCCCGACGTGCCCAAGCAGGTCAAGATCGTGGTGCCGTTCACCGCCGGCGCCAGCAACGATGCGATCGCCCGCGCGATAGCGCCCCAGCTCGCGGCCCGCTTCGGCAACACCGTCATCGTGGAAAACCGCGGCGGCGCCGCCGGCGCGATCGGCTCCGAGTACGTGGCCCGCTCGGCCAAGGACGGCTCGGTGCTGCTGCTGACCTCGTCGACCTTCCTGACCACCGCCGCCACCCAGCCCCACCTGCCCTACGATCCCCTGAAGCAGTTCGCCCCGGTCGCAATGATCGGCCAGGGCCCGCTGGTCGTCGCGACCTCGGCGCAGACGCCCTACGGGTCGCTGCAAGAGCTGCTGGCGGCGGCCCGCAAGCGCCCCGGCGCCCTGAACTACGGCTCGGCCGGCGTCGGCTCGCTGGCGCACCTGGCAACGGTCATGCTGGACGACGCCGCCGGCACGAGCATGACCCACGTGCCCTACAAGGGCGCGGCCAACGCGGCCTCCGACCTCGCGGGCGGCCTGATCGACGTCATGCTGTCCAACTACAGCACGCTGGCCCCGGTCGTGCAGGGCAAGAAGGTCAAGCTGCTGGCCACCACCGCCGAGGCGCCGCAGCCGGCCTTTCCCGACCTGCCCCCGGCCGCGCAGACGCTGCCGGGGTACGCCGTGCAGATCTGGGTCGGCGTGTTCGCGCCCGCGGGCACGCCGCAGCCCTACATCGACCGGCTCAACGCCGCGCTCAACGAGATCTCGGCGTCCCCGGAAATGGCGGCCCTGCTCGATATCGACGGCACCGTGCCGGCCCGCATGGGCAGCGCGGAATTCGGCGAGCGCGTGCGCGACGAACTCGCCCTCTGGCAGGGAATCGCCCGCAAGCACGGCATCAGTTCGGAATAACCCCGGCGCGCCAGGGCGCGGACGACGTTACGCGCCGTCCGGCGCGGGCCCCAGGCCCAGCTTGATCATCTGGTGGCGCAAGGCGTGCCGCGTCAGGCCCAGGCGCTGCGCGGCCCGGCCCTGATTGCCGCCTTCGGCCTGGAGGGTGGACCGGATCAAGCCGCGCTGGAACTGCGCGGTCTGTTCGGCATAGCCCCCGCCGGAGGACGACGCGGCCGCCGGCGCGGGCTTGCCCGCGTCGCGCAGGATCCGCTGCGGCAGATGCCGCGGCAGCACGGTATCGCCGTCTTCCAGGATGCAGATCCGTTCGAGCAGATTGCTCAATTCACGCACGTTGCCTGGCCAGGCGTAGGCCTTGAAGATGCGCCGAACCTCGGGATCGATGACGGTGAAGGCGCTGCCGTGGGTGGCGTTGTAGCGCTCCAGGAAGCGCTGCGCCAGCACCAGCACGTCGTCGCCGCGTTCCCGCAGCGGCGGCAGATTGATCGAAACGACCTGCAGCCGGTAGTAGAGATCGTCGCGAAAACGCCCCGCCTGGACTTCGCCCAGCAGGATCTTGTTGGTGGCCGCGATGAACCGGGCGTCGACCGACACTTCCTGGACGGAGCCGATGCGCCGGAAGCGCCGGCTGTCCAGCAGCGTCAGGATCTTGGCCTGCATGACCGGGTCCAGCTCCCGGATCTCGTCCAGGAACACGCTGCCGCCGTTGGCGGCCTCCAGCAGGCCGGTCTTGCGCGCCACCGCGCCGGTGAACGCGCCCCGCTCATGGCCGAACAGCTCCGATTCGAGCAGGTTGCCGGGAATGGCGGCGCAATTGATCTCGGTATAGCCCTTGGCCGCGCGCGCCGATTGCGCATGAAGACTGCGGGCGACCAACCCCTTGCCGGTGCCGGTTTCGCCATAGATGAGGACGATGCTGGCCCGGCTGCGCGCGACCCGGCGCACCAGATCCCGCAGCGCCGCCATCGAAGGATGGTCCCCGATGAGCGGTTCGCAGGCGAACGGGGCGGTCTGCATGGACGCGGCGCCTACACTTTCAGGAAGTGCTCGCGGTAGTACTTCAGCTCGTCGATCGACTCGTAGATGTCGGCCAGCGCCTCATGGCGGCTTTTCTTCTCGAACCCCTTGTAGACGGCGGGCGCCCAGCGGCGCGCCAGTTCCTTCAGCGTGCTGACGTCGAGGTTGCGGTAATGGAAGAACTGCTCCAGGCGCGGCATGTAAGCGAACATGAAACGGCGGTCCTGGCTGATGGTGTTGCCGCAAAGCGGCGATTTGCCGGCCGGCACGTGCTGCGCGAGAAACGCCAACAGCGTATCCTCTGCCTGCGCCTCGGAAATGGTGGACGCCTTGACCTTGTCGATCAGGCCGCTCTTGCCGTGCGTGGACTTGTTCCAGTTGTCCATGGCGTCGAGCAGGCTGTCGGGCTGGTGCACCACCAGCACGGGGCCTTCGGCCACGACCGTCAGGTCGGCCTCGGTCACGACCACGGCGACCTCGATGATGCGTTCCTTTTCAGGGTCCAGGCCGGTCATTTCCATGTCCAGCCAGACCAGGCGGTTTTCGTTCACAGCCATATAATTTACCTATAAAACACGCGATTTTCGCACATACCTAATTAAGCAATCCGCAACGCCCATGTTCACTTTGCTGTTCGTCGCCTTCCTGCTGACCGATATTGCCGTGCGCCTGTGGCTGGCGTCGCGGCAGATCCGGCACGTCGCGCTCAACCGCGGCCAGGTGCCGTCCGAATTCTCCCACCGGATCGGGCTGGCGAGCCACCAACGAGCGGCCGACTATACCGTGGCGCGGGTCAAGCTCGGCATGCTGGAGCGCACCTATGACGCCATCCTGCTGGTGTGCCTGACCCTGATGGGCGGGCTGCAGTTCATCGACCTGATGGTAGGCCAGCTTACCAGCAACGACTTCCTGCGGCAGATGCTATTGCTGGTGTCCGTGGCGCTGCTGCTGGGCCTGCTGGGCCTGCCCTTCACCCTGTGGCGGCAGTTCAGGCTGGAGGCGCGCTTCGGCTTCAACCGCATGACGCCCCGGCTGTTCGTGGCCGACGCCGTGAAGGGCCTGGCGGTGGCCGCGGTGCTGGGCTTGCCGCTGGCCGCGGCGGTGCTCTGGCTGATGGGCAGCGCCGGCGCGTACTGGTGGGTCTGGGCCTGGGCGCTCTGGACGGTCTTCAACCTGGCGCTGCTGATCGTCTACCCGATGTTCATCGCCCCGCTCTTCAACAAATTCACCCCGTTGTCCGACCCGGAACTGGCCGGCCGCATCCAGCGCCTGGCGCAACGCTGCGGCTTCGCGCTGAACGGGCTGTTCGTGATGGACGGCTCGCGCCGCTCCGCCCATGGCAACGCCTATTTCACGGGCTTCGGACGCTCGCGCCGCATCGTGTTCTTCGACACGCTGCTGGCGCGCCTGAACGCCGACGAAATCGAGGCGGTGCTGGCGCACGAGCTGGGCCATTTCGCCAAGCGCCACATCATCAAGCGCATCGTGTTCAGCTTCGCCGCCGCCCTGGCCTTCTTCGCCATCCTGGGCTGGGTTTCCCAGCAGCCCTGGTTCTACGTGGGCCTGGGCGTGCTGCCGCAGCTCGGCGGACGCAACGACGCGATGGCGCTGCTGCTGTTCTTCCTGGTCATTCCGGTATTCACCTTCATGCTCACCCCCCTGGCCAGCTGGTACTCGCGCCGCGACGAATTCGAGGCCGATCGCTACGCGGCCGAGCAAAGCTCGCCGGAACGCCTGGTCTCCGCGCTGGTCAAACTCTACGACGACAACGCCGCCACCCTTACCCCCGACCCCGTGCATTCCGCCTTCTACGACAGCCATCCCCCCGCCGCCGTGCGCATCCGCCACCTGATGGCGGCTGCCGCATGAGCGGCCAGGTCCGCCCCAAGGGCGCCAACCAGAACGGGCAGCGCGCCAGCGCGGCCGCGGCCGCGGGCAACGAGGGCCGCATCATCGCCGCCCATGGCCGCCACTACACCGTGGAGTTGCCCGACGGCTCGCTGCGCAAATGTTTCCCGCGAGGCAAGAAGGCCGGCGCCGCGGTGGGCGATCGCGTGCGCATCACGCCGCAAGGCAAGGACGAAGGCGCGATCGACGCCATCCTGCCCCGGCGCAACCTGCTCTACCGCTCCGACGAAATGCGCTCCAAGCAGTTCGCGTCCAACGTGGACCAGCTGCTGATCGTGGTCGCCGTGCAGCCCACCTTCTCGGACGACCTCACCGGGCGCGCCCTGGCGGGCGCCTGGAGCGCCGGCATCGCGCCCATCATCATCCTGAACAAGACCGACCTGGCCGAGGAACTGCCGGCGGCGCGCGCGCGGCTGGCGCCCATCGTGGCGCTGGGCGTGGACGTCATCGAACTCAGCGCGCTGGAACCCGAGAAAGTGCATGCCGTCCTCGCGCCGCGCCTGGCCGGCCATACCAGCCTGCTGCTGGGTCAAAGCGGGATGGGCAAATCGACCCTGCTCAACGCGCTGGTGCCGGACGCCGCGGCGCCCACCCGCGAGCACTCCACCGCCCTGGACATGGGCAAGCACACCACGACCAGCACCCGGCTCTATCACCTGCCCGCCCCCGGCGGCGACCTGATCGATTCACCGGGCTTCCAGGCCTTCGGCCTGCAGCACCTGACCCGCGACGACATCATCCGCGGCTTTCCGGAATTCACCGGGCCCATCGAGCAATGCCGCTTCTACAACTGCACCCACCGGCGCGAGCCGGGCTGCGGGGTGGTCGCCGCCTTGCAGGCGGGCGCCATCGATCCGGCGCGCTACGCCCTGTACGAACGCATACTCGAAGAAAACCTGGCGGGCCAGCAGCGCTATTGAGGCGGGGTCAGCGCGGCTCGAAGCCGTGGCGCAGCAGGTGATATAGGTTGCGCAGCATGCCGGCGGTGGCGCCCCAGATGAAATGCTTGCCGTAGGGCATGCCGTAATACTGGCGCACCCGCCCGTCGTCCAGCCTGGCTTCGTACAGCCGGTGGTTGGCCGGGTCCATCAGGAACGACAGCGGCACCTCGAACACCTCGGCCACCTCGAACGCGTCGGGCGCGAGGTCGAAGCCGGGGCGCACCAGCGACACCACGGGAATGATCGAGAAGCCCGTCGCCGTCAGGTACGGCGGCATGCTGCCCAGCACTTCCACGTAGCTTGCCGGCAGGCCGGTTTCTTCCTGGGCCTCGCGCAGGGCGGCGGCCTCGGGGGTGGAATCGCTGCGCTCGATGCGGCCGCCCGGAAAGCTGATCTGGCCCGCGTGGTCGTGCAGGTGGGCGGCGCGCTGCGTCAGCATGATGGAAACGCCGTTGTCGCGCGTGACCAGCGGAATCAGCACCGCGGCCGGAACCGGCGCGCCCTCGCGGCCCGGATAGCGCAGATCGGTGTCGCGCGACAGTTCCAGCGTCCAGGTGGACGGCTGGCTGAGCGTGCCCCGCAGCGAATCGGGAGTGAGCAGGCGGGGGGGCACGGCCGGCAACGCTTCGTTGGCCAGCACCCACGGTTGCGTCGCCGGATCGAAACCGGGACGCGCCAGCGGCCGTCGGGGCCGCGGGGAAGACGAGGAATCAGACATACGGCTTTTTGAAAAGAAAAAGGCACCCTCGCAGGTGCCTTTTTAACCCGGAAACCCGTGCCGGACGAAAACGCGGGAAGGCGTATGCGTCCGACACTGGCAGGGCCGTGTGCCGATAAGCGCTCAAGCCGCCGAGGCTTGCTTGCTGACCAGCTTTTCCTTGATACGCGCCGACTTGCCCGAGCGGTTGCGCAGGTAGTACAGCTTGGCGCGGCGCACGTCGCCGCGGCGCTTGACTTCGATGCCGGCGATTTGCGGCGAGTACAGCTGGAACGTACGTTCCACGGCTTCACCCGACGAAATCTTGCGCACGGTGAACGCGGAGTTCAGGCCGCGGTTGCGCTTGGCGATGACGACGCCTTCGAAGGCCTGCACGCGCTTGCGGGTGCCTTCAACGACGTTCACGCTCACGATGACGGTGTCACCGGGGGCAAATTCAGGCTTGGCCACACCGCCGGTCAGGCGGGCGATTTCTTCCTGTTCCAGGATAGCGATAAGGTTCATGAGAACTCCTAGATCATCGTGTCATTGCGGGTTGAAACTTTTGCCGTTCAATGTTGTTCACGCGTATCGCGTGTGCACCGCCGCCAAGCCCAAGGCCAGGCTCCGATGCATGTGCCGCAAGCAGAGGATGAGATTTGGCAAACCAATGATTCTACACCAAAAATCGTTCAGGGCCTCAGGTAACATGAGCCCATCCGCCCCGGTTTGCGGTACTCTTCCGTTCTCTGTAACAAACACGTCATACGGCGCGGTTTCCCCTCATGTCGTACTCGTCCCTAATTTTGGTCGTCCTGGCGGCGATGGCCCACGCTACGTGGAACCTGCTCGCCAAACGCGCGGCCATGGTGGGCGCCCCGTTCGTCTTCGCCTATGGGCTGTGCGCCTCGGTGCTGTACGCGCCGTGGGTCGTCTGGGTGCTGATGCATGACGGCATGACGTGGACCTGGCCCGTGGTTGGCGCCATCCTGACCTCCAGCCTGTTGCATTTGGGCTACAGCCTGTGTCTGCAGCGCGGCTATCAGGTGGCCGACCTGTCGGTCGTCTACCCCATCGCCCGCGGCACCGGCCCCCTGCTCTCCACCACCGGCGCCTTCCTGCTGCTGCGCGAACCCGCCACCGGCACCGGCATCGCCGGCATGCTGTGCGTCGTGATCGGCGTGCTGCTCATCGCCACCCAGGGGCGGCTGGCCATCTTCAAGCAGGCGCAGGCCTGGATCGGCGTGCGCTGGGGCATGGTGATCGGCCTGTTCATCGCCGCCTATACCGTGGTGGATGCCTACGGCGTGAAAGTGCTGCTGATCAGCCCGGTGCTGTTCGACTGGTTCACCTGCGTCACCCGCACCGTCATGATGACACCCCATATGCTGCATCGCCGGGCCCAGGCCTGGGACGCCATGCGCGGGTACTGGCATCTGGCGCTGGCGGTCGGCTTGCTATCGCCGCTGGGATACATCCTGGTGCTGTACGCCTTGCGCAATGGCGCGCCGCTCAGCCTGGTCGCGCCCGCGCGCGAGATGTCCATGATGCTGGGCACCCTGGCAGGCATGTTCCTGCTGCGGGAAAAAGTGGGGCCGGGCCGCTTGGCCGGCTGCCTGTCCATCCTGGTGGGCGTGGTCCTGCTGGGATCCAGCTGATTGCCTGAGACGGCCGCGCCATCAATCAGGTCACCGATCAGGTCATCAATCCGGCCGCCAATCAAACCATCAATCAGGCCACCAGTCCGGCCACCGAATAACCGCCGATCGGCGGAAAACCGCTCAAAAACCGGCAGCCGCCCCCAGCCACATCAGGCCGGGGATGATGGCGCCCCAGGCCAGCACCATCGCCACGTCGATCAGCATCGCCTTGCGGGTGAGTTGCGCCGCCACGGGTTCGACCGTGGCATTGCCCAGGCCGAATTCGCGGGCGGCGGGCGTGGCGGGCAGGCTCGGCGACAGCGGAACTGCCGGGACTTCGGGGCGGACGGCCGGAGCCGGCATGGCCACGGGAACCGCGGCTTCGCCCAGCAGGCCGTCTTCGGGCGGAGCCGGCGGGAACGGCCAGCGAGCGGGCGTGGAGCCGGGGCGCGCGCGATGGCGGGGCGCGGTTCCGGCCGAAGACGCATTCCAGGGCAAGGCCAGCCCCGCCACCTTGGCGCACAAGGTGCGGGCGCGTTGCGCGCCGCGACGCAGCGGGTTCAGCGAGACGGCAAGTTCATCCGACAGGACGGAAATATCAGCGGTGTTCATAGGAACTCCTTGGAAAGACGATCCAGCGCCAGGACAAGACGCCCGGGCAACCCTCCGCGGCCACGGCCGGCGGTCAATCGAACAATGACAACTGGCCTGCGGCCATGGCGCGCAGCTGGCGCGCGCCGCGCCCCTGCGCGCCGCCGGCAGCGGGCGATACGCCATGAAATGGGACCCCTGAAGACGCTTGCGCGCCAACCGGGGATAGGAAATCGGAAGCCTCGCCCGCTGCGCCGGCGGGCCGCAGGAAGCGGCTGCAATCCAGGGCTAGGCGATGCCGGTTCAGGCCCAGCTTGCGCGTGGCCACGGCGAAGCGCTGGCGCAGCAGATCGGCCCAGACGCCGGTGCCGCGCATGCGCGAGCCGAAATTCGGATCGTTGCGACGGCCGTTGCGCAGGTCTTCGACGCGATGCAGCACGCGCTGGGCGCGGTCGGGGAAATGAACGTTGAGCCAGTCCTCGAACAGGGTCTTGACCTCCCACGGCAGGCGCAGGACGGTGTAGCTGGCGTAATGGGCGCCAGCCGCCTTGGACTCCTGGAGGATGTGCTCCATGGATTCGTCGTTGATGAACGGAATGACCGGCGCCACCAGCACGCCCACGGGCACGCCCGCGTCGGTCAGGCTGCGCACGGCCTCCAGGCGGCGCCAGGGCGCGGCGGCGCGCGGCTCCAGCGTGCGCGCCATGGCGGCGTCCAGCGTGGTGATGCTCATGTACACCACCACCAGCTTTTGCTCGGCCAGCGCGGCCAGCAGGTCCAGATCGCGGGCGACCAGGCCGTTCTTGGTCACGATGGTGAGCGGATGCCGGGTTTCCAGCATGAGTTCGAGCAGGCCCCGCGTCAGGCGCCATTCGCGCTCGATGGGCTGGTACGGATCGGTGGCCGATCCGATATTGATGGGCGAAGGCTTGTAACTCGGGCGGCTGAGTTCGGCGCGCAGGGCCTGGACCGCATTGGCCTTGGCCACCAGCCGCGTCTCGAAATCCAGCCCAGGGGAATACCCCAGGTAGGAATGCGTGGGCCGGGCGTAGCAATACACGCAGCCGTGCTCGCACCCCCGGTATGGGTTGACGGCGACGTCGAAGGGGATGTCGGGCGAATCGTTGCGCGACAGCATCTTGCGGGCTTCTTCCGCGGTGACCGTGGTCTTGGGCGCGGGAGGCGCATGGCGCGTGTCGGGCAGGATCGGGATGACCCGCGGCGCGTCGCCGGAAAGAGTATCGGGGACAGAGTCTACGAAGTCGGCCGGCAATCCGGAAGCGGACCAGCCATCATCGACCTGCACGCGGTCATCGCGCTGAAAGCGATGCCGAACATTAGTAACCGCACCCCGACCGCGCAAGGCGGCGGGGGCGGCAGCCGGGGACCCAGAACCGGCGGGAAAAGAATGATCGGTGCGTGCCATGAAAACTACTGTACAAAAACACAGTGGTTTTGACAAGCACCAAAAGCCTTTTCGTAAGACAACCCCACTTTACCGCAAGACGCGGACGCCGTCCGGACAAATCGATTTCACCTGGCGATATCGCCTGGAAACCCGCGCCGATACTGGATTTAGCGTAAAAACAACAGCAAAAAAAAAGGCCGGAGGACTGTTGTTCTCCGGCCGCTTGCGAATTACCGCAGCATGCCCGCCGCGGCGGTCTGGTGCGTGGCCTCGTCGATCAGGATGAAGGCCCCGGTCGACGGCACGTCGGCATAACGATCGACCGCCAGCGCGTCGCGCGTCGTGAACGTCACGCGTCCGATATCGTTCATGCGCAGCGTGCCTTCGGTGTTCTCCACTTCCTGCAGTTCATGGATGTCGCGATGCGAGAGCACCGCGCGGATCTTGGCCGAGGTCAGGCGCGTGCCGGATTTCAGCAGGTACTTGCGCGCCGGGTTCAGGGCCTGCGCATCGAGCCAGCAAAGCTCGGCCTCGAACTCGCGCGCGACCTGCGCGGGCGCCGAGGCGTGCACGATGACGTCGCCGCGCGATACGTCCACGTCGCGGTCCAGCACCAGCGTGATCGAGTCGCCGGCCACCGCCTCGGCCAGCGCGCGGTCGAAGGCCCGCACTTCGCGCACCACCGCCGTCACGCCGGAAGGCTGCACCGCGACTTCGTCGCCGGGGCGCAGCACGCCGCTGGCCACGCGCCCCGCATAGCCGCGGAAATCGTCCTTGCGATCGCCGTCGTGGCGCGCCACCCATTGCACCGGGAAGCGCAGCGGCGCCGCGCGCCCGTCGCTGGCGAGGTCCAGGGATTCCAGCAGGGCCAACAACGGCTGTCCGTCGTACCACGGCGTCTGCGGCGAGAGGGTGACGACGTTGTCGCCATTCAACGCCGACAGCGGCAGCGCGTCGAAATGCGCGATGCCCAGTTTGTCCGCCAACGCCGCATAGGCATCGCGGATGCGCTCGAACACGCCGCGGTCCCAGTCCACCAGGTCCATCTTGTTGACCGCCACCACGATGTGGCGGATGCCCAGCAGGCGCGCGATGGTGCTGTGCCGCTTGGTCTGCGGCAGCAGCTTGCCGTCGGCGGCCCGCGTGGCGTCGATCAGGATGACGGCCACGTCGGCCGTCGACGCGCCCGTCACCATGTTGCGCGTGTACTGCTCATGGCCCGGCGCGTCGGCGATGATGAACTTGCGCGAAGGCGTGGAGAAGTAGCGGTAGGCCACGTCGATGGTGATGCCCTGCTCGCGCTCGGCTTCGAGCCCGTCGGTCAGCAGCGAGAAATCGATGCCGTCGCCCGCCACCCGCTTGTGCTTGGCGCGCGAGATCGCGTCGAGCTGGTCGGCGAACACGCCCTTGCTGTCGTACAGCAGGCGGCCGATCAGCGTGGACTTGCCGTCGTCCACGGAACCCGCGGTGATCAGGCGCAACACGCCGGTGTCGGCGCCGGAGAGAAAAGAATCGTTCAGTGCGTTCATGTGCGTCCCTTGCCGCCGGCGCGCGCCGGCGTCTTGTGCGATCAGAAATAGCCTTCCTTCTTGCGGCGCTCCATCGAGGCCTCGGAAGTCTGGTCGTCCATGCGCGTGGCGCCGCGCTCGGTAATGTCGGTCACCGCGGTCTCGGCGATGATGGCCAGCGTGTCGGCGGCGTCGGACGCCACCGGGCAGGTGCAGGAGATGTCGCCCACCGTGCGGAAGCGCACCGGCAGGCGTTCCACCTGCTCGCCCTCGCGAGGCGGCGTCAGCCGGGTGACGGGCACCAGCAGGCCCTTGCGGCGCACCACCTCGCGCTCGTGGCTGTAGTAGATCGAAGGCAGCGCCAGCCGCTCGCGCTGGATGTACTGCCAGACGTCCAGCTCGGTCCAGTTCGAGATCGGGAAGACGCGCATGTTCTCGCCGCGGTGCACGCGGGTATTGAACAGGCTCCACAGCTCGGGACGCTGGGCCTTGGGATCCCATTGGCCGAATTCGTCCCGGAACGAGAAGATGCGCTCCTTGGCGCGCGCCTTTTCCTCGTCGCGGCGCGCGCCGCCGATGCAGGCGTCGAAGCCGAATTCCTCGATCGCCTCCAGCAGCGTCACCGCCTGCGCGGCGTTGCGCGAATCGGTTTCGCGGCGCAGCACCACGCTGCCGCGCGCGATCGAATCCTCGACGCTGCGCACGATCAGGGTCTCGCCCAGTTCGGCGGCGCGCGCGTCGCGAAAGGCGATCACTTCCTCGAAATTGTGCCCGGTATCGATGTGCATCAGCGGGAAGGGAAAGCGGCCGGGGCGAAACGCCTTCTCGGCCAGGCGCAGCAGCACCACGGAATCCTTGCCGCCCGAAAACAGCAGGACGGGATTCTCGCTTTCCGCGGCGACCTCGCGCAGAATGAATATCGCTTCCGATTCCAGCCAATCCAGGTGGCTGCGTTGGATCACGGCAGACATGACTACTCCACTCAAATAGTTTTCGAATTCATGCGCGGCGTCATTCGGCGCGCGCCACGACGGGAATGACCCGGTTGCCCGCGTGCAGGCCGCATTCCTTGGAGTCCGAGGACTCCCACCACCAGCGCCCCGCCCGCAGGTCCTCGCCGGGACGGATGGCGCGCGTACAGGGTTCACAGCCGATGGACGGATAGCCCTGGTCGTGCAAGGGGTTGTAGGGAATGTCCAGCGCGCGGATGACGGTCCAGACTTCTTCCTCGCTCCATTCGGCCAGCGGGTTGAACTTATAGAGCCCGAAGGTCGCGTCGGCCTCTTCCAGCGGCAGCTCGCCGCGGGTCGTGGACTGCGCCCGCCGCTGGCCGGTGATCCAGGCGCCGCGCCCCGCCAGCGCGCGCTTGAGCGGCTCGACCTTGCGGATCTGGCAACAGGCGCGGCGCAAGTCCACGCTCTCGTAGAAAGCGTAGGCGCCATGCTCGGCGACGTGCCGTTCGACCGCCTCGGCATCCGGCCGGTACACGGTCACTTCGCGCCCGTAGCGCTCGCGCACGGCATCCAGCACGCCCAGCGTCTCGGCATGCAGCCGACCCGTGTCCAGCGTGAAGACTTCCAGGTCCGAGCCGCCGGCGTACAGCGCGTGCGTCAGCACCATGTCCTCCGCGGCCAGCGAGGACGCCAGCGCGGCATCGGGATAGCGTCGCCGGATGTCGGCCAGGCGCAGGTTCAGGTCCCGCCAGCGGACTGCCAGGCCGGCGTCGAGTTCAGGGGAAAGATCGGTCGTCGTCATGCTTGCACCGCGAAGATGCGCGCCCGCCGCGGGCGCGCCAGGAGGATTTCACCGTCGCGCAGGTTCAGTTCCCGGTACAGCGTTTCGGGCACCTCGGCCTCCAGGAGCGAGGCCGAGTCCTCCCGGGTCAGTTCCAGGTAGGCGCTGGGGCCGGCCAGGTAGGCGTGCGCCAGACGGACGGGAATGCCGTCGGCGCCGGCGCGATAGCGTTCGATGTCGAATTCATGCGGCCGCACGTAGGCGGTGGCGCGCTGGCTCTCGGCCTGCGCCAGCTCGGGCGCGGGCAGCGACAGGCCCGCGCCGCTCCAGACGCCGCGCGTGGCCACGCCCTGCAACTGGTTGACGTCGCCCAGGAAGCCGTACACGAACGGCGTGGCCGGTCCCTCCCAGACTTCGCGGGGCGTGCCCACTTGCTCGATGCGGCCGGCGTTCATCAGCACCACCCGGTCGGACACCTCCAGGGCTTCTTCCTGGTCGTGGGTCACGAACACGCTGGCCACGTGCAGCTCGTCGTGCAGCCGGCGCAGCCAGCGCCGCAATTCCTTGCGCACCTTCGCGTCCAGCGCGCCGAACGGCTCGTCCAGCAACAGCACCCGGGGCTCCACGGCCAGGGCGCGGGCCAGCGCGATGCGCTGGCGCTGGCCGCCGGACAGCTGCGCCGGGTAGCGGTCCGCCAGCCAGTCCAGCTGCACCAGGCCCAGCAGGTCGTGCACCTTGCGCCGGATCTGGTCCTCGGACGGACGCTGCGAACGATGCTTGACGCGCAGGCCGAAGGCCACGTTCTCGAACACCGTCATGTGCTTGAAGAGCGCGTAGTGCTGGAACACGAAACCCACCTGGCGCTGGCGCACGTCCACCGCGGTGGCGTCCTCGCCCGCGAACAGCACGCTGCCGGTATCGGCCGATTCCAGGCCCGCGATGATGCGCAGCAAGGTCGTCTTGCCGCAGCCCGAGGGCCCCAGCAGCGCCACCAGCTCGCCCGTCTCGATATGCAGCGAAACGTCATTGAGCGCGCGGAAATCGCCGAAGCGCTTGGACAGGTTGCGGACTTCGATACTCATGCTTGTCTCCGTCTGTTGCGGGCGCCTCAGGCGACGGCCGGCTTGATGGCGGCCGCCTGGCCGGGATGCTCGACCGGCTGGTCGGCGGCTTGCTGCAGACGCGCGTTGCGCCACTCGACGACGTTCTTGGCCACCAGCGTTACCAGCGCCAGCAAGGCCAGCAACGAGGCCACCGCGAAAGCGGCCGAATACTGGTATTCGTTGTAGAGAATCTCGACGTGCAGGGTCATGGTGTTCGTCAGCCCGCGGATCTGCCCGGACACCACCGACACCGCGCCGAATTCGCCCATGGCGCGCGCATTGCACAGGATGGCGCCGTACAGCAGCCCCCACTTGATGTTGGGCAGCGTCACGCGCCAGAAGATCTGCCAGCCGCTGGCGCCCAGCGTCAGCGCGGCCTGCTCCTCTTCGCTGCCCTGCGCCTGCATCAGCGGGATCAGCTCGCGCGCGACGAAGGGAAAGGTCACGAACAGCGAGGCCAGCACGATGCCGGGCACCGCGTAGACGATCTTGATGTCGTGCTCCTGGAGCCAGCCGCCGAACCAGCCCTGCGAGCCGAACAGCAGCACGAACACCAGGCCGGCCACCACCGGCGACACCGAGAACGGCAGGTCGATCAGCGTGATCAGGAACTGCTTGCCGCGGAACTGGAACTTGGTGATGGCCCACGCGGCGGCAACCCCGAACACCAGGTTCAGCGGCAGCGCGATGGCCGCCACCAGCAGCGTGAGCCGGATCGCGGCCAGCGCGTCGGGCTCGACGATGGCGGCCACGTAGAGCTGCCAGCCTTTCTTGAAGGCCTCGGCGAACACCGCCGCCAGCGGCACCAGCAGGAACAGCGCCAGGAAGGCCAGCGCGACAGTAAGCAGCACGCCGCGCACCCAGCGCGGCTCGGTCAGGTGGGCGGGACGATCCTGCGCGCTCATGCGAGCCTCCCGAGATTGCGGCGCGACTGCCAGCCCTGCAGCAGATTGATGACCAGCAGCAGCGCGAACGACAGCAGCAGCATCACCGTGGCGATGGCGGCGGCGCCGGCATAATCGAATTCTTCCAGCTTGGCGATGATCAGCAGCGGCGTGATCTCCGACACCATGGGCATGTTGCCGGCGATGAACACCACCGAGCCGTACTCGCCCACCGCGCGCGCGAACGCCAGCGCGAAACCCGTCATCAAGGCCGGCAGAATGATGGGCAGGAGCACGCGGCGGATGGTCTGCCAGCGGTTGGCGCCCAGGCTGGCGGCCGCCTCTTCGATCTCCCGCTCCACGTCTTCCAGCACCGGCTGCACCGTGCGCACCACGAAGGGCACGCCGATGAAGATCAGGGCGATCACGATGCCCAGCGGCGTGAACGCCACTTTCCAGCCGAACCATTCGGCCAGGGGCGCGCCCAGCCATCCCTTCTCGGAATACAGCGCCGTCAGCGCGATGCCGGCGACCGCCGTGGGCAGCGCGAACGGCAGGTCCACCAGCGCGTCCAGGATCTTCTTGCCCGGGAAGCGATAGCGCACCAGCACCCAGGCGACGACGGTGCCGAAGACCAGGTTCACCAGCGCCGCCGCCAGCGAGGCGCCGAAGGTAAGCCGGTACGACGCCACGACCCGCGGCGAGGCCACCGTGTCCCAGAAGCCCTGCCAGCCGAGCCCCGCGCTCTTGATGGGCAAGGCCGCCAGCGGGATGAGCACGAGCACGCTCAGGTACAGCACCGCGTAGCCCATGGAGATGCCGAAGCCGGGCAGCACGCCGGGGCCGTTGCGGCGAAAGGCAAAAGGCGCTTGCGCGCCCGTTGCAGCGGGATTCGAGGCTGTCGTCATGGCCGTCGTCCGATCGTCAAAGCGTTCACTTCTTCTGCGGCAGGTAGATCTGGTCGAACGTGCCGCCGTCGCTGAAGTGGTCCTTCTGCGCCTTGCGCCAGCCGCCGAAGATCTTGTCGTCGATGGTCACGAGCTTGACCTTCGGGAACTTGCTCTCGTAGCGGGCGGCCACGGTCTTGTCGATCGGCCGGTAGTAGTTCTTGGCGATGATTTCCTGGGCCGCCGGCGTATAGAGGAATTCCAGATAAGCTTGCGCGGCCGCGCGGGTGCCCTTCTTGTCCACGACCTTGTCGACCACGGCGACCGGCGGTTCGGCCAGGATGGACAGCGACGGCACCACGATGTCGAACTTGTCCGGGCCCAGCTCTTCAAGCGCCAGGAAGGCTTCGTTTTCCCAGGCCAGCAGCACGTCGCCCACGCCGCGTTCCACGAACGTGGTGGTGGCGCCGCGCGCGCCGGTATCCAGCACCGGAACGTGGCGCAGCAGGTCGCCCACGAAGGCGCGGGCCTTGTCCTCGCTGCCGCCGTTCTTCTCCAGCGCATAGGCCCAGGCGGCCAGGTAGTTCCAGCGCGCGCCGCCCGAGGTCTTCGGATTCGGCGTGATGACCTGCACCCCGTCCTTGACCAGGTCGTCCCAGTCCTTGATCTGCTTGGGGTTGCCCTTGCGCACCAGGAACACGATGGTCGAGGTGTAGGGCGAGCTGTTCTGCGGCAGGCGGGCCTGCCAGTCGGCGGGCAGCAGCCCGCGGTCGGCGATGGCGTCGATGTCGTAGGCCAGCGCCAGGGTCACCACGTCGGCTTCCAGCCCGTCGATGACGGAGCGCGCCTGGCGGCCCGAACCGCCGTGCGACTGGCGGATGGTCAGGTCCACGTTCGCCTTTTCCTTGTATTGCTTCACGAAGGCATCGTCGATGGCCCGATACAGTTCGCGCGTGGGGTCGTACGAAACGTTCAGCAGCGTCTGCTTCTGCTGGGCCTGCGCGGGCGCGATCGCGGCCAAAGACATCGTCACGGCGGCCAAGGCGGCCAACCAACCGGCTTTCCTGAAAGACATCCCTGCTCCCTGTATATGGCAATGTGGAAGCAAGTTTGCGGGCAGCCCGATCTGAACGGAACGAATCATTTTTTGATTGCTCATCGCTCTCAGGCATATAGGACAGCTGTCCCAGCAATGGGAACGACCCTGCCCGCGCCGCCCGCGCGGCTCTGTCGAGCAGTGAACAGACAGCCGGCGGCCGACCCGCGTAGATTTCTCCCGGCACGCCCTCGTCGAATGGGGCGCGATCAGAGGGAGACCATGTTGAGCATCCGCGGCAAAGCCTATATCGTTGGCGCCTTCGAACACCCCCTGCGCCACGCGCCGGCGCACTCCGTCGCGCAGTTGCATGCCGAATGCGCGCTGGGCGCGCTGGCCGACGCCGGCCTGGAACTGGCGGACGTGGACGGCTATTTCTGCGCCGGCGACGCGGGCGCCAGCCCCGCCATCCTCGTCGACCACATGAATCTGCGGCTGCGCCACGTCGACGGCACGGAAATCGGCGGAGGCTCGTACCTGGCGCTGATCGGCCATGCCGCGCAGGCCATCGCCAGCGGAAAATGCCGCGTCGCGCTCATCACGCTGGCCGGCAAGCCCCGCAGCGCCGGGCAGGCGACGGGCACCGAATCCCGTCAATTGGGGCCGGATCGTCCGGCCGCGGCCTGGGAAACGCCCTGCCGCTGGACGGTAGCCGGCATCTACGGCAATTTCGCTCGCCGCCACATGCACGAATACGGCACGACCTCCGAGCAGATGGCCTGGGTCAAGGTTGCCGCCTCGCACCACGCGCAGCACAACGAGCACGCGTTGCTGCGCAAGGTCTACAGCGTCGAAGACGTTCTGTCCTCGCCGATGATCGCCGATCCGCTGCGCCGGCTGGACTGCTGCGTCATCACCGACGGCGGCGGCGCGCTGGTGCTGGCCGCGCCCGACGTGGCGCGCAGCCTCTCTCGCCCGCGCATCCGCGTGCGCGGCTGCGGAGAGACCATACGCACCAATGCCGGCGGCCACCACGCCGACATGCTGCATACCGGCGCGGCGCGTTCCGGCCCGGCGGCCTTCGCCGAGGCCGGCGTGACGCCGCGCGACATCAAGTACGCCTCGATCTACGACAACTTCACCATCATGGTCATCATGCAGCTCGAAGACCTGGGCTTCTGCGAGAAAGGAGCCGGAGGGCGCTTCGTGGCAGACGGCAACCTGATATCGGGCGCCGGCCGGCTGCCCTGGAACACCGACGGCGGCGGGCTCTGCAACAACCATCCCGCCAACCGCGGCGGCATCACCAAAGCCATCGAAGCGGTGCGCCAACTGCGCGGCGAGGCCCACCCCGCCGTGCAAGTCCCCAATTGCGACCTGGCGCTGGCCGCAGGCCCCGGCCTGGTCTTCGGCATCGGCCACTCCCACGCCACCGTCATCCTGGAGCGCGAATGAACACCCACACCCTTGCGGCGGACCCGTATGTGCAGGCCTATCCCGAAACCCGCCCCTTCTGGGAGGCCGCGGCGCGCGACCGCTTCGTGCTGCCGCGCTGCCGCGATTGCGGGCAATGCCACTGGTATCCGCGCTCCCTGTGCCCGCTCTGCGGCTCGACGCGCCTCGAATGGATAGACGCGCAAGGCACGGCCACGCTGTATTCCTACAGTGTCATGCGAGCCGTGCCTCAGCCTTATGCCATCGCCTACGCGCAGCTGGCCGAAGGCCCCCTGCTGCTTACCAATATCGTCGACAGCGATCTCGACCGCCTGCGTGTCGACCAGCCCCTGCGGGCCGGCTTCAGGACCGCCCCCGAGGGGCGCCGCGCCCTGGTATTCACCGTCACGTCCGACTGAGGAGACGCCCCATGACTTTCGATCGGAACGATGCGCCCCGCCCCTGCGCCACCCGCCGCGCGCTGCTGGCGGCGCTTCCCGCGCTGGTACTGGGCGGCGCCGTCCGCGCCCGGCCCACCGCCTTTCCCGAGCATCGGGTCACGCTGCTGGTGCCATACACGGCCGGCACCGCGGCCGATGCGGTGGCGCGCTACATCGCCGCCAAGATGACCAGCCTGTGGAACACGACCGTCATGGTCGAGAACAAGGCCGGCGCCGACGGCGTGGTCGGCACCCGGGCCGTGCAGCAGGCGCCCGCCGACGGCCACACCGTGCTGTTCACCGGCCCGCCATTTCTCTACAACACCGACATGCTGGACGCGCCGCCCTACACGCCGCTGCGCGATTTCCTGCCGGTGGCCCGCTGTTCCAGCGCGATGTGGCTGTTCGCCGCCGGCAAGAACGCGCCGTTTTCCGACCTGCGCGGCCTGATCGACCTGGGCCGGCGCCAAAGCGACGGCATCGCCATCGCCGTCTCCGGCTCCGCCGCCATGGCGGTCGCGACCGCGCTGAAGGCCGCCATCGGCGTGCGCTTCAACATCGTTCCCTACACCAGCACGTCCCAGGCGATCACCGACGCCGCCGCCGGGCACGTGGACGCCGTCGCCGCCGCCATCGCCGGCGTGGCGCCGCTGGTGCGCGCGGGCAGACTCAACGCGCTGGGCGTCAGCGGTCCGACGCGCTCGCTGGCCGTTCCCGAAATCCCCACGCTGGCCGAAGCCGGCGCCCCGGGATTCGGCTTCGTGTCCTGGAATGCCGCGTTCGTGCGCAGCGGCACGCCCGACGCCGCCATCGCCACCCTGGCCGAAGGCCTGCGCGCGGTGACGGCCAGCGCCGACTTCCGCGACTTCGCCCGCGAACAAGGCGTGGAGCCCGCCTTCCTGGGGCCGGACGCGTGGCCGGCCGAGGCCGCCGCCGAGCAGGCCCGCTGGTCCGCGTTGCTGCGCGAGGCCGGACTGATCAAACCCAAACAAGGCTGACGAGCGCCCATGACATCCCCACAGAACCCTATCCCGCCCGCCCCGCCGCTCGATCTCCAGGCCGATTTCGGAGACATGCGGCACTGGACGACCGGCCACATCATCGCCCGCCGCGCCGCGCTGTCCGGCCCGCGCATCTTCCTGCGCGACATGGCCGACGGCCGCTGCTACAGCTATCTGGACCTGCACCGCCACAGCAACGGCATGGCGCGCGCGCTCCTGGCGCAGGGCGTGGCCTATCGCGACCACGTCGCGGTCATGCTGGACAACTGCGCCGCGCAGGTCTTCTGCTATGCCGCGCTGGGCAAGCTGGGCGCGGTGTCGGTGCCGATCAACACGGCCGCGAAAGGCCAATTGCTGCGCTACTACCTGGACCACGCCGACTGCTCCGCGGTCGTGGTCTCGGAAAGCCTGGCCGGGACGCTGTCGGACGTCGCCGGCTCGCTGCCGCGCATCCAGCGCATTTTCGTGATCGGCGAGACGGGCGCCCTCGCGCCCTGGCCGGTGCCGGCGGTCGCCGTCCACGCGCTGTCCGCCAACGCGCCCTGCGACGAGGCGCCCGCCCTGCCGGCGCGCTTCGACGACCTCGCCTACCTGCTCTACACCTCGGGCACGACCGGGCCGTCCAAGGCCATCATGATCACCCACGCCTGCGCGCACTTCTGGGGCGAGCAGAACATCCGCTATCGCCACGTCCGGGGCGACGACGTCGACTACGTCTTCCTGCCCCTCTTCCACGCCAACGCGCTGCTGCTGGGCATGACCTCCGCGCTCATGGCGGGCAGCACGATCGCCCTGGCGCGGCGCTTTTCAGCCAGCCGATTCTGGGACGAAGTGCGCGCCGCCGGCGCCACGCGCTTCAACGCCATCGGCGCGGTGGGCAACTTCCTGTATGCCCAGCCGCCGGGGCCGCGGGACCGGGACCACGACGTCCGGATCTGCTCGCTGGCGCCCCCGCCCTCCTTCGTGCACGATTTCGAGCGCCGCTTCGGCATCAAGGTGCTCAATGGCTATGCGCTGAGCGATTATTGCGCCGCCACCTGGAGCCCCCTGGACGCGCCGCCCGAGAAGATATTCAGCGTGGGCCTGCCGCGCGGCAACGTCCGGATCCGGATCGTCGATGACGACGACTTCGATCTGCCGGCCGGCGCGTCGGGCGAGATCCTGCTGCGCGTCGAGCAGCCCTGGGCCACGCCGCTGGGCTACTACAAGATGCCCGAGGCCACGGTCGCGTCCCATCGCAATGGCTGGTTCCATACCGGCGACCGCGGCCGCCTCGACGCCGACGGCTACCTGCATTTCACCGACCGCAAGAAGGACGCGATCCGGCGGCGCGGCGAGAACATCTCGGCCCACGAAGTCGAAACCATCATCCAGACCCATCCGGCCGTGCGCCAGGCGGCCGTCTACCCGGTGCGTTCCGAGTTCACCGAGGACGAGGTCGCGGCATCCATCATCCTGCACGAGGGCCGGACGCTGCATCCCGATGCGTTGGTCCGGTACTGCCAGGACAACATGAGCCGGTTCATGGTGCCGCGCTTCGTCGAGTTCGTCGCCGAACTGCCGCTTACGCTGACCAACAAGGTCGAAAAATACAAGCTGCGCGCGCGCGCCGAATCCAGCCTGGCGAACCTGTGGGACAGCCAGCGAACCGCCGCGGGGCCTGCCGGCCCCGCGGACTCAGCGAGGTAGCCGCCATGTCCACGCACAAACTGGTGGTCTTCACCAATCCGGTCGAAGGCCGGGAACAGGAATTCGACGAGTGGTACATGAACACGCACATGCCGGACGTGCTGCGCGTGCCCGGCATCCGGTCGGGCCAGCGCTTCGCCTGGGCGCACGCGCAAGCCCGGGAGCACGCCCAGCCCTGGCGCTACATGACGCTACTCGAAATCGACACCGATGACCTGCGGGGCACGCTTGCCGATCTAATGTCGCGCGCCGGCACGCCAGCCATGCGCATGTCCGACGCGCTGGCCGAACAGCGCATTGCCTACGTCTATACCGCGGCGACGGGCGTTTTCACCGCCGGGCCCGGCGGCGGCCTCGTGTTTCGCGACTAGCGCTCGCCGTTCCCGGCGGACCGGCCGCCTCGCGCGGCCGGCGGCCAACATCCGCGGCTGTAGCTGGCCAGCGCCTCCAGGTCGGGAATGACGATGATGGCGCGCCGGTAATCGAGCAGGCCCAGCGATTCCAGGTACCCCAGTTTCGTCGCGACCCAGCTGCGCGAGGCATGGACCATGGAGGCGAGGTCCTGCTGCGTCAGCCCGCGGATCTCGCCGCGCGCGCCCACGCCGTCGAACGTGGCGAGCTCGCACAGCACCTGGGCCAGCTGCAGCGGCGTCTGCTCTTCGGCGCGATAACGGCGCTGCACGCTGGTGGAGCCGAAACGCGCCAGCGTCATGGCGATGTTGAGAGACAGGCGCGGCACCGTTTCCATCAACCGCAGCAGATTCGCGCGGTCCAGCTGCGCCACGACCGCGTGGTCCAGGGTTTCCAGGGACGCGAAGGCGGGCTCGTCGAGCATGGTCGAAACACGCCCAGCATGGCGTTCCTGCCGAACACATTGCTCGACTCCCGGCCGTCGCGGGCAACCTGGACGCTGCGTATCCTGCCGCTGACGATCACGCTGATGCAGCCGGCCTTGCGGCCCTGCCGCAACAGCACGGTCCGGGGAGGCAGCTCGCGCTGCGTCATGCATTCCTCTATCTGCTGCCGCTGTGCGTCGGACAGCCCTTGCAACGCGGTATCCCACATCCTTGCCTCCTCCTGCCTGACGGCCATTCTAGAGCCCGGGACGGAGGTTTTCGGCGGTTCGCGGGCGCCGGACGCATCATCGCTTTCCCCAAGGAACGGCTCGCCGCGCGCACCGGCCCGCGCCGCCCATGAAAAAGCGCCGCCTTCCCACAGGGAAAGGCGGCGCTTTCGGTTGCCTGCGGGGCCTTGCCCCGCGGCTGCCGGATTTACTTGTTCGGCTGGGGCGTCACGCGCAGGTAGGGGCGCACGGCCTTGTAGCCCTTGGGGAATTTCTGCTTGATCACGGCCTCGTCCTGCAAGGACGGGACGATGATCACGTCATCGCCGTCTTCCCAGTTGACCGGCGTGGCCACGCTGTGGCTGTCGGTCAATTGCAGCGAATCGATGACGCGCAGGATCTCGTTGAAATTGCGCCCGGTGCTGGCCGGATACGTAATGGTCAGGCGCACTTTCTTGTTGGGGTCGATGATGAACACCGAACGCACGGTGAGCGTCGCGTTGGCGTTCGGGTGGATCATGTCGTACAGCTCGGATACCTTGCGGTCCTTGTCGGCCAGGATCGGGAAATTGACCGTGGTGGACTGCGTATCGTTGATGTCGTCGATCCAGCGGGTGTGCGAATCGGCGTCGTCCACCGACAGGGCCAGCACCTTCACGTTGCGCTTGGCGAATTCATCGGCCAGCTTGGCCGTATAGCCGAGTTCGGTGGTGCAGACCGGCGTGAAATCGGCCGGATGGGAAAACAGGACGCCCCAGCTATTACCCAGATACTCATGGAAGCGGATCGGCCCGACCGAGGATTCCTGTTCGAAATCGGGGGCGGTGTCGCCCAGGCGTAGTTGACTCATGGTGTCTCCTAGTTGCGGATTCAGGTGGGGACCGCGTCGCCCGGCGGGGCGGCGCAGGAAATCGTTCCAGGGCGGAAATCACCGCCTGGAATCGATTCTTCCATCAAACCGTTAGCCGGGGAAATACGCAAGACATATAACCTTATGCAATATTCAAGCTGGCGCCGCAGGCATCCGCCACCACCCCGGAACGGACCGCCGCCGACAGGGCCAGCGCGCGCGGCAGGATGTGCGCGGCATAGAACAGGCCGGTGGCGATTTTCTGGGCATGGAAGGGGTCGGTGGACCCGGCGGCCAGTTCGCGACGGCAGGCCAGCACCGCGCGGGCCATCTGCCAGCCGCCATGCACGACGCCGGCCAGCATCAGATAGGGAACGCTGCTGGAATAGGCCGCCCGGACGTTGGTTGCGGATTGCTCCAGGATGAAGGCGACGCCCGCCTCGTACGCCTGGATCGCGCCGTCGAGATTGTCGCGCAGCAGGCGCAGCCCGTCGCGCTCGTCGGCCGCCGCGGCCGAGGCCTCGGCTTCGACCGCCCGCAGCGTCTCGCGCATCGCCGCGATGGCGGCATGCGCGGTGGCCCCGCCGTCGCGCTGCGTCTTGCGTCCGACCAGATCGTTGGCCTGGATCGCGGTCGTGCCCTCATAGATGGGCAGGATGCGCGCGTCGCGGTAGAACTGGGCCGCGCCGGTCTCTTCGATGAATCCCATGCCGCCGTGCACCTGCAGGCCCAGCGACGCGACCTCGACCGCATTCTCGGTGGAAAAGCCCTTGACGATGGGCACCAGGTATTCGTAGAAGGCCCGGTTGCGCGCGCGCTGTTCCGGATCCGGATGGTGCGTGCCCTTGTCGTGCGCGGCGGCGGCCACGTAAGAAACGGCGCGGGCCGCCTCGGTCAACGCCTTCATCGTCATCAGCATGCGCTGCACGTCCGGATGGCGCACGATGGCCACGGGGCCCGCCGAGCCTTCCACGGCCCGCCCCTGCACGCGGTCGCGCGCGTAGGCCAGGGCGTGCTGGTAGGCGCGCTCCGACACGCCGATGCCCTGCTGCCCCACCGAGTAGCGCGCGGCATTCATCATGATGAACATGTATTCCAGGCCGCGGTTCGCTTCGCCGACCAGGTAGCCAATAGCGCCCTCGCCCACCTCGCCCTTGCCCGAGCCGTAGAGCAGCACCGCGGTGGGGCTGCCGTGGATGCCCAGCTTGTGCTCCAGGGATGCGCACCAGACGTCGTTGCGCTTGCCCGGGCTGCCGTCGGCCTCCACCAGGAACTTGGGCACGATGAACAGCGAGATGCCCTTCACCCCGGCAGGCGCGTCCGGGGTCCGCGCGAGCACCAGGTGGATGATGTTCTCCGCCAGGTCATGTTCGCCGTAGGTGATGAAGATCTTCTGGCCGGTCAGCCGGTAGCTGCCGTCGTCCTGCTTCACCGCCCGCGTCGCCACCTGGGCCAGGTCCGAGCCCGCCTGCGGCTCGGTCAGGTTCATCGTGCCCGTCCATTTGCCGCCGATCAGGTTGGGCACGTACTGCTTGCGCTGCGCGTCCGAGCCCACGGTCAGGATGGCTTCGATCACGCCGTCGGTCAGCATGGGGCACAGCGAGAACGCCAGGCTGGCCGCCTGGATGTTCTCGCCCGGCGCCGCCGCCACCAGCTTGGGCAGCCCCTGCCCGCCCCAGGCCGCGGGATGCTGCAGGCCCTGCCAGCCGCCCGCCGCGTAGTCCTTGAAACCCTGCGCATAGCCCGGCGTGGTCGTGACCTGGCCGTCTTTCCAGACCGGCGGATGCGTGTCGCCCGGCACATTCAGCGGCGCGACGGCCTGCTCGACGAAGCGGCCGTTTTCTTCCAGGATGGCATCCACCAGGTCGGGCGTCACCTCTTCAAAACCGGGCAGCTTCAGGACGTCGTCGAGTCCGGCCAGTTCCTTCAAGGCGAAGCGGAAATCCTGCAATGGGGTTGCGTAGGGCATGGTGTCTCCGTCAATTGGCAGTATCTAGGCTTTCTTTGGCCAATCTTAAACCCTTGCCTCCCTCTTTGCGGGCGAAGGCGCCGAACGCCTCCAGCGACGCGGATGGCGTCACTTCCTCGTAGCCGGCCGCCATGCCCTGTTGCACGTCATTGAGCGCCAGTACCTCGTTGCTGGCCTTGAACAGCGTGTCCAGCACCTCCGGCGGCGTGCCCTTGGGCGCGAAGACGCCCCACCAGTTGGAAAGGTCGTAGCCGGGCACGGTCTGCGAAATGGGCGGATACGGCAACAAGCGGGAGGGCTGGCCGGACGTGACCGCCAGCGCCACCACCTTGCCGGTATCGATGACCGCCTTGGCGGAAGGCGCCGTCGCAAACGAGATATCGGTATCGCCGGCCGCCACGGATTGCGCCGCCGCGGCGCCTCCCTTGAACGGAATATGCATCAGCTTCACGCCGGCGAGCGTCATGAATTCGACCGCGGCCAAATGGGTGATGACGCCGTTGCCGGATGACGCCACATTGATGGTTCCGGGCTTGCGCTTCGCCCGATCGATCAGGTCCTGCACGCTTTTCAGCCCCAGCTTCGCATTCGCGATCAGGACCATCGGACCCGTGGTGAGCTGCGCCACCGGCACGAAATTGTCGGGCGTGTAGTCCACCTTGTACAGCGCGCTGTCGCTGCCCATGACGCTGGAATTGCCCAGGTACAGCGTATAGCCGTCGGCGGCGGCGCGCGCCGCGAGGCTGGCGCCGATCGTCGAACCGGCGCCCGGCCGGTTTTCGACCACGACCGGCTGCTTGAGCTGCCTGGCCAGCGCATTCGCGTAGACGCGGCCCACCTGGTCCGCGCCCCCGCCCGGCGGGAATCCGATCACCAGCGTCAGGGGCTTGGACGGATACGGCGCGGCGGCGTGCGCGCCCCCGGGCACGGCGGACAATGAGGCAACGGCGGCGAACAGCGCGCCGCATGCGGCAATAGCGGATTTCATCGAAGTCTCCTTTAATGGGTTCGGAGCCGCTTGTGGCGCGGCTCTCCGTTCATGCGCCGGCCGCGTCAGCGGCCGGTGAAATTCGGCGCTCGCTTCTCCTTCCAGGCCCGCGCGCCTTCGGCCAGATCCTCGGACTGCTCGGATTGCAGTACCGCCCGTTCGATGCCGGCATGGTCGACCTCTCCCCGAGCGATGCGGTTGAGGTGCGCTTTCACGCCGAACAGGGGTATCGGCGCCATTGCCACGATCTGCGCGCTCAACGCGTCCACCCGATCCTGCAGGCGGTCCTCCGCCACCAGTTCGGTCAGGAAGCCGATGCGCAGCATCTCCTCGGCCTGAATGCGTTCCGCGGTCAGAAACAGGCGCTTGGCCTGGGCCAGCCCCAGCCGGGTCACGTAGCGCGACATGCCGCCCGCGTAGAAATGCAGCCCGAGGCGCGTGGCCGGCATGAACATGTCGGCCTGCGGCGTGCCGATGCGGAAATCGCAGGCCAGGCACAGATCGGTGCCTCCGCCATAGGCGCCCCCCTGGACCGCCGCGATCGTCACCGGCCTCGCCGCCTCGATCAGGTCCATGGTCTGGCCGAAATAGAGCGAGCTAGGCGCGCTCTCGGACGCCAGGGACGAAATGTCGTAGCCGCTGCAAAAGTACTTGCCTTCGGACTGGATGCGCAGCACGCGCACGGCGTCGTTCGCGTTCACCGCGTCCAGATGCTCCCGGATTGCGTCCAGGTCCTGCGGACCAAGCCGGTTGGCCTGGCCGGGCCTGCGCAGGCGGAGGGTCGCGATGTGTCCGTCGACGGACAGGCTGGGCGTATCGGAAGCGCCGGTCATGCCGCCTCCCCCGCCTGATGCGCCACGCCGTCGGCCAGCAGGCGATCGATCTCGGCGCCCGCCAGTCCGTAGCGCGCGAAAACTTCGCGCGTGTGCTGGCCGAACACGGGCGGCGCGCGATGGCTGGCCGTGTCAGTGCCGTTCAAGCCCAGCGGCAGGCCCACCTGCCGTAGATCGCCCAGCACCGGATGCGTCAACGTCCGCACCAGCCCGCAGGCCTGCACCTGGGGATCGGCGAATACGTCCTCCAGGGTGTTGATGGGCCCCGCGGGAATGCCGCCGTCGATCATCAGCGCGGTCCATTCCATGCGAGTCTTGCGCTTCAGGCCCTGCTCCAGCTCCAACTTCAATTCATAGCGGTGCTGCATGCGCTCCGCATTCGTCAGGAACCGCTCGTCGGCCGCCAGGTGGGAGAGCCCGAGTATGCCGCAAAGCTTGACCCACATCGCCTGAGTGGCCGGCGCCAGGTTGAGGGGCCCGTCGGCGGTTTCGAACGTGCCATATGGGGCGATGACGGGATGCACATTGCCGCAAGGCTCGGGCACCTCGTTCTTGCTGAGATAGCGCTGGCCCTGCACGCTGAGCAACGCCATCAGGCCGGCCAGCAGCGAGGTTTCCACATGCTGCCCGCGTCCGGTGGCGGCGCGCTGCGCGACCGCGGACAGGATGCCGATGACCAGCCACATCCCCGCCGTCAGGTCGCCGATGGCGACCCCCACGCGAGTCGGCCCGGACTCCTGGGTGCCCGTCAGGCTCATGAAGCCGGAGTAGCCCTGCGCAACCTGGTCGAAGCCCGCCCAGTCGCGGGCCGGCCCCTTGCTGCCGAAGCCGGAAATCGACGCCAGGATCAGGCCGGGGTGTTCCTCCGCCAGCGAGGCGTACCCCAGCCCCATCGCTTCCATCGTGCCCACCTTGAAGTTCTCGACCACGATGTCGGATGCCAGCGCCATCCTGCGCAGCAATGCCAGCCCTTCCGGCTTGCGGAAGTCGACGCCGATGCCTTGCTTGCTGCGATTGGCGCTAAGATAATAAACGCTTATGTCATCATCGAACGGCCCCCACTGCCGCGCCATCTCGCCGGCCGGCATGGGTTCCACCTTGACGACCTCGGCCCCCAGGTCCCCAAGAATCATTGTGCAGAAAGGCCCGGAAAGCGCGCGCGTCAAATCCAGCACCTTCAGCCCGGCCAATGGCAGACTCATTTCGTCGTCCTCCTCCGATACGAAACCCATTCTAGGCAGCGCCTCGGAGGCGTAGAAAATACTATTTTCCGATCCTTCAATAAGATTTTCTTATTCCATGAATCTGCGTCAGCTCAAATACTTCGTGCGCGTGGTGGAAATGCAGAACATGACCCGCGCCGCGGAAAGCCTGCACGTGGCCCAGCCCGCGCTCAGCCAGCAGATGTCCCTGCTGGAGGAGAACCTGGGGGTGGCGCTGCTGGTGCGCGGCGCCAAGGGCGTGCAACCCACGGCGGAGGGCCTGCTGCTGTACCGTCATGCGCAAACCATTCTGCGTCAGGTCGACAGCACCCGCAGCCTGCTGTCCAGGACGGCGGACCAGGTCACCGGCACGGTATCGATCGGGCTGGCGTCGAGCACCGCCCGCATGCTGGCGTTGCCGCTCATGCGCCGCGCCAAGGCGGAGCTGCCCTCGGTGGTGCTGGAAATCGTCGACGTGCCCAGCGCGGACCTGACCAAACTGGTCCTGCAAGGGCGCATCGATTTTTCCCTCTCTCCCGACCAGCAACCCATGCAGGGCCTGCAGCGCACGCCGCTCCTGCGGGAAAGCCTGTTCCTGCTGGCCCACGCCAGCGTCGCACTGCCGCGCCGCACCCTGGGCATCGCGGATTTCGCCGCGCTGCCGCTGGTCCTGCCCAGCCTGCCCAATACCTTGCGCGCGCGCCTGGACCACGCCTTCCTGACCGCCGGCCTGACGTGCAATCTGTTTGCCGAGGCCAGCACCTCGGCGATCCTGATCCCCGCCGTGCGCAGCGCGATGGCCGCCACGATCCTGCCGTGTTCCGCGGCGCAGCCCGAGATCGCGGAGGGATCGATCGTGGCGCACGCGCTCGACGACGCCCTGTCGCGCGAGCTGGTGCTGTGCGCCAGCGAGAGCCTGCCGCAGTCGATGGCGGTGAGCCAGGTCATCGCAATGTGCAAGGACGAAATAAAACGCCTGATCAACGATCAGGCGTGGCAGGGATGCACGCTGCTGGAGCCGAGCCGGCGCTAGCCCAGGTGATGGGCCAGCGACACGATGATCGGCCCCAGCACCGGCAGCAGCACGTTGGCGATGGCATACGTGACGGTGTAGCCCAGCAGCGGCACCGCGCTGCCGCTGGATGCCAGGATGGCGCTGATGGCGGGCGTGCTGACGTGCTGGCCCGCGATCGCCCCCACCAGCAGCGGGCCTTCGATCTTCAGGATCTTGTGGCCCACCCAGAGCGACAGGCAGGCCGGCCCCAGCGACACCAGCAGGCCGATCACCGGCAGCACCGCGCCGTGCTCGCGGATCAGCGACACGGCTTCCGGGCCCGCCGACAGGCCCACGCAGGCTACGAAGATCGCCAGCCCCAGGTCCTTGAGCAGTTGGACCGCATGGTCGGGGATGTGCCCGAGCGCGGGCCGCTTGGCGTTGATCCAGCCGCAGACCAGGCCGCTGACGAGCGCCCCGCCTCCGCTGCCCAACGACACCGGGATGCCCCACAGCCGCGCGCTGAGGCTGCCGATCAGAAGGCCGGCCAGGATGCCGAAGGCCAGGAACACCAGGTCCGTCACGCCGCTGCGCCGCAGCTCGTTGCCGAGCGCCGCGCCGGCTTCCGACAATTCCGGCTCGGCGCCCACCAGCGTGACCAGGTCGCCGTACTGCACGACGGTGGATGGCGTGATCGGCAGCGAATGGCCCGAGCGCACGATGGATTGCAGGAAGACGCCGCGCGCGCGCTGGGCGCGCGGCCGCCTGGCCAGCTCGGCAACGGTGTGCCCGTTGACGGCCTTCTTGTTGACGATGACCGCGAGCTCGCTTAGTTGCAGGTCGTCGGCGTGCGCCTCGGGCAGCTGGATCTCGGGTCCGATCAGCGGACCGGCGCGCAGCGCGAAGCGCCGCATCCCCAGCACCACCACGATGTCGCCCATGGCCAGCACGTCGTCGGGCGAGGCGTCCACCGCCTCCCCGTTGCGCAGGATGCGGCTGATGGCGGTGCGCCCCCCGAGGCGGGACTCCACCTCGGCCACGGTCAGGCCGTCGGCGTCCTTCACCACGTGCGAGCGGCCGACCAGCCGCGGCAGCGTGGGCATGTTGGCCTCTTCGCTTTCGCCCGCGGTCACGCCCAGCTTTTCCTCCAGCGCCTTGGAGGCGTCGCGCAGGTTGATGCGCAGCAGCGCCGGCGCGATCTGGCTGGTGAAGAACACGATGCTGATCAGGCCGACCAGGTAGGTCAGCGTATAAGCCGTGGCGATGTTGGCTTCCATGCGCTGGACGTCGGCGTCGGCCAGCCCCAAGTGTTTGAGCGCCTCGGCGGCCGTGCCCACCACGGCCGACTCGGTGGCCGCGCCCGCGGCCAGCCCGGCTGCCGTGCCGGCGTCCAGCCCGAACAACGGCACCGCCGCCAGCACGATCGTCAGCACCAGCAAGGCTTCGATGATGGGCAGCACGATGAACCGCAGGCTTGAGCGGTTCAGGTTGGCGAAGAACTGCGGCCCGCCCGAGTACCCCATCGCGAAAATGAACAGGGCGAACGCGACTTCCTTCAGATCGCCGCGGATCTGGCATCCGGTCTGGCCGATCAGCAGGGCGATGATGAGCGTTCCGCACACCCCGCCCAGCTGGATCGGCCCGACCTTGAGCTTGCCGATCAGGTATCCCAACCCCACCGTCACGAACAGCACTGCGATGGGGACGCTATTGAAAAACCCGATGCTGCAAGTCATGTCGTCATGTCGCCCTGGGGTTTGCTACTTGGCGGCGCCCTTCTTGGCGGACTTGGCTGCCGTGTCCGCCTTCTTCACCGCCTGCTTGACCGCCTTCCGGGCCACGGTGGCGCCGGCCTTCTTGGCGCCGGTCGCGCGCTTGGCCGCCGAGACCTTCACCTTCTGGCCCTTGCCCGCGGTCGGGCCCGAGCGCACCAGCGCGGAAGCCTTCCAGGCGTCGACGTACTCGGTCGCCGCTTCGACCATGTACTTGCCGATCTTGGCGTAATCGCCATCGTCCAGGTTGGCCAGCGAAATCCGGATCGACCACGGCGGGCCGCCGAAGCCGCCCCCGTCCATCAGCACCACGCCGGACTTCTCGGCCAGGCGGAACAGGAAGTCGACCGGTTCGTAGTTGCTGACCATGTACTTGACGAAGGCGTCGCCGTACATCACCTTGGCCCAGACCATGAAGTCCAGTTCCACGTAGTACCAGCCGCGCATCGGATCTTCCGGCGGCATGGGGATGCCCAGGCCCTGCCACAAGGAGTCGCGTCTGCGGCGCACGATCTCCATGGTCAGGTGCTTGTAGGCGTCCTTCAGATCGAGCAAGTGGGACAGCGCGAAGAAGCCCATCTGGACCTGCTGCGGCAGGGACAGGCCCGCGGTATGGTTCAAGGCCACGTTGCGGCTGTCGGCCACCATGCGGTCGATGAACTTGATCTTCCTGGGCTCCATCGTCAGGGCCCCGTAGCGCTTGTCCAGGCGCTTCTTCCACGATTCGGGCAGCTCGGCGATGCGGCGATCCATCGTGTTCGTCTCGTGGGTCGCGATCACGCCCAGGCGCCAGCCCGTGCAGCCGAAGTTCTTCGAGAACGAGTACACGCAGATCGTGTTGTGCGGCACTTCGGCCATCAGCGAGCGGAAGTTCGGCACGAAAGTGCCGTACACGTCGTCGGTCACCAGCACCAGGTTCGGATTCTTGCGGATCAGGCGCACGATCTGCTTCATCTCGACCGGGCTGAACGCCACCGACGGCGGGTTGCTCGGGTTGACCGTGACCGCCAGCTTGATCTTGGGATTCTCCAGCTTGGCGATTTCCGACGCCGGGTAGTGCCAGTCGTGCGTGCCGTCGGCCCGCATGCTGTTGGCATTGATGGCGACGATCTTGAAATTGAAGCGCTCAAGGTGCGCGATTTCGATGTAGGGCGTGAACGTCGGCAGGAACAGCGCGATGGTGTCGCCCTGCTTCAGCAGGCCGTTCTGCAGCAGCGAATCGAAGATGTAGCACATGGCGGCCGTGCCGCCCTCGACCGGGAACAGGTCGAACTTGCCCTTGGGCGGACGGCCGTCGCACATTTCCTTGACCAGGTAGTCGTGCACCACCTGCTCGATATGCACCAGCGCCCGCGGCGGCACCGGATAGTGGTCGCCGATGATGCTGTCGGTCAGTTCGTGGATCCACTCGTCCGGATCGAAGCCCTTGATCTTCACGCCGTATTCCAGCACGCCCGCCAGGAAGGAGTGGCCGTCCTGGCCCTTGTGCTTGGAGAGGAATTTGCGCAGCCGGTCCGCGCATCCCTTCTTGGCAGGCATGCCCGCCAGGATGACCTCGTCGCGCACCCGGCGCGCTTCCTTCATCGCGAACTGGCCCAGCAGGAAGAAGGCGTCGCGCGGCTCGGTGGCGATCCAGTTCGGATTGCCGCGGCCCGCGTTCAGCATGGTCGCCGCCGCCGCCTGCTGGCTGTCCTTGGCCAAAGTGATGAGATAGTCCTTCAACTCGAAGGGCGACAGCTGTTCCAGGTCGCGCTGGTGCGACCGGGTCGTTTTCAAGGCCGAAGCCAGGCTGACGGTGAGAGGCGTGGTGGAAGCCATGGTTCAGTACTCCTGGTTTGCGTTGTGACAGGCGCTAGTTGGGGCGCGCGAGCGGGTCCGCCCGCCGCCCTTCTTGTGCTGCCCGCGGGCCGGGCGGCCCGCGGCGGACCCGCTAAGTCATGAGCATGACGATGACGATCCCCCAGATGATGAGCAGGGTGTTGCCGATCGCATAGGGCACTGTGTAGCCAAGCGCGGGCACCTGGCTTTTCGCCGTTTCGGTGATCTGGCCGATGGCCGCCGTCGTGGTCCGGGCGCCCGCGCAGACGCCCAGCGCGATGGCGGGGTGGAACTTGAACACGTACCGGGCGATGTACACGCCCAGGATCATGGGCACGCTGGTGGCGATCACCCCCGCGACGAAGAGCTTCGCGCCCAGTTGCTGGAAGCCCTCGACGAAGCCCGGCCCGGACGAAATCCCGACCACCGCCACGAAGGCCGTCAGCCCGACCGAGGTGAGGAACCAGTGCACCGGCTCCGGCACGCGCCCGAAGGTCGGATGCACGGAACGCAGGTAGCCGAAGATCAGGCCGGCGATCAGCGAACCGCCGGAAGTCGACAGCGTGATGGGGATGCCGCCCACGGTCAGCACCAGCGAGCCGAACAGGCCGCCCAGCAGGATGCCGAAGCCCACGAACACCATGTCGGTCTGGTCGGTGGCGCGGTCCACGTAGCCGACCTTGCCGACCACCCGCTCCACGTCGCGCTTGGCGCCCAGCAGGAACAGCCGGTCGCCGCGATCGAGTTTCAGGCCCCAGTTGACCGGCATTTCGTGGCCGCCGCGCACGACCTTGCGCAGGAAGACCCCGCGGCCCAGTTCGCGCACGGTTTCGCTCTCGGCGATTTCCTGGACCGTCTTGCCGGCCAGGTTCTTGTTGGTCAGCACCACCTCGACGATCTCGGCCGGCAGATTGATCACGTCGCGGTCCTCGACCTCGCCGCCGATGATGCCGGGCGCCTGCAGGACCAGGGCGTCATGCCTGCCGGTCACGCCGAGCACGTCGCCGGCCTGCAGCACGGTCTTCGAATCGCTGTCGAGGATCTGATCGCCGCGACGGATGCGCTCGACGAAGACGCGGGCCTCGACGAAGCGCGATTCCAGTTCGCTCACCGTCTTGCCCACGAATTCCGGGCGATCGAGCTTGTAGGCGCGGGCCGTGAACTTGCGATAGCCCGAGAGCTCCATGGAGTCGGCGCCGCCGGACATCTTGGCCTCGTACTCCTTGCACTCCTTCACGATGTCCACGCGCATCAGCTTGGGGCCGAGCGAGGCCAGGATCCAGGCGCTGCCCACGGTGCCGAAGATGTAGCAGACCGCGTAGGCCACGGGGATGCTGTCGATCCACTGCTTCTTGGTTGCCGCGTCGACGTTCAGGCCGTTGATCGTGTCGGTGGCCACGCCCATCACCGCGGAGATGGTCTGCGCTCCGGACAGCAGGCCCGCGCCGGTGCCGGCGTCAAAGCCGAAGGCGACCGCGGTGCCCCATGTGACCAGCAGGCAAAGTACGCAAATGATGACCGCGAAAATGACCTGGGGAAGGCCATCGCTTTTCATGCCGCGGAAAAATTGAGGCCCGACGCCATAGCCGAGCCCAAAAAGAAAAAGCAGGAAGAAGACCTGCTTGACGATCGGTGCGATCGTTATATTCAGCTGCCCTACCAGCACACCAACCAGCAATGTGCCGGTGACTGCGCCCAGATTGAACCCGAATATTTTCTTGGCGCCTATCCAATATCCCAGGCCCAAAGTGAGGAATATCGCAAGTTCCGGATACTTTCGCAGAGTGTCAAAGAACCAATCCATCCCGAATCTCCTTCGTTCTGTACAGGTCAAGCACTTGCGCGAATCGAGCTGCGCGCCGAATACATTATCAGAACCTTTCGATAATTCAAAAGATTTATGACTAGGAAATCGATGAGCCGCGCGCGCTTGTCTCCAAAAACGGAAAAGCCCGCCAGCGCGGACGCTGGCGGGCTTTCGGCAATGCAGGCCGCTAGGGCTTACAGTGCGTTGGTCAGTTCGGGCACGACCTGGAACAGATCGCCCACGAGGCCATAATCGGCCACGCCGAAAATCGGGGCTTCCGGATCCTTGTTGATGGCGACGATGACCTTCGAATCCTTCATGCCGGCCAAGTGCTGGATGGCGCCCGAGATGCCGACCGCCACG